>VOFC01000604.1_pt1 | contig 29642 bp, 46 predicted proteins | sample 5384161 | NCBI WGS metagenome assembly VOFC01 (sample SAMN12384722, study PRJNA508395) | human gut metagenome | isolation source: healthy gut B | host: Homo sapiens | reverse complement strand
GCCTCCCAAAGAAAGCTGGGGTGAAGCCCCAGAGGTTCATGGACACCACGGTGTCCCCCGGCGAACGGGTCCAGGTCTCCCCCGCCATCCACCGTGGAGCGGGCGTCCGCCCCGGCCTTCTCGATGTGGGTGTGCTCTGTGACACGGAGCAGATAGTGCTCCTCATCCTCCTGGCACACCCCCGGGCCACATGTCCGTGCTCCGTCACCGTATTGCCCAGCAGATAACCCACCATAGCAAATTCATAGCACCCCGGCTTGTCCGGGTGCTCCTCCAGATAGCGGTATATCTCCCGGAACGCCTCCGGCCCGTAGTAGTCGTCCGGAGTTGATAACTGCGAAGGGGCCGTCCACCTCCTTCCGGGCAGCCAGCACCGCGTGGCAGGTCCCCAGGGCTTCACCCGCCCCTCCGGGACCCCGTACCCGGCGGGCAGGTCCTCCAGCTCCTGCTAGGCGTACTTTACTTCAATGACCCGGGAGAGCCGGTCGCCGATGGCGGCCCGGAATTGCTCCGCAAGCTCCCGCTTGATGACGAATACCACCGTCTCAAAGCCGGCGCGCCTGGCGTCGTAGATGGAGTAATCTATGATGAGCTGGCCGTTGGCCCCCACGGGATCAATCTGCTTCAGACCGCCGTATCGGCTCCCCATTCCGGCCGCCATGACCACAAGCACCGGTTTTTCCATACTTCCACCCCCTCTTATCTTCCGTATCCGTCCGGATTCATGGACTGCCACTTCCAGGAGGAGGCGCACATCTCCTCGATGCCGTAGCGCGCCTTCCACCCCATCTCCCGCTCTGCCCGCTCCGGGTCCGCATAGCACTCCGCAATGTCGCCCGGCCTCCGGGGATCCACTACATAGGGCAGGGTCTTTCCGCAGGCTTTCTCATAAGCGCGCAGGACCTCCAGCACGGAGTAACCCTTCCCGGTCCCCAGATTGCAGACGAACAGGCCGCACCTCTCCTCCAGCTTCTTCAGCGCGGAGACATGGCCCCGGGCCAAGTCCACCACATGGATATAGTCCCGCACCCCGGTGCCGTCCGGCGTGGGATAGTCGCCGCCGAACACATGGAGCTTCTCCAGCTTCCCTACTGCCACCTGGGCGATATAGGGGACCAGATTGTTGGGGATGCCGTTGGGGTCCTCCCCCGATCAGCCCGCTCTCGTGGGCCCCGATGGGATTGAAATACCGCAGCAGGGGCCACGTTCAGGCTGCTGTCCGCCGCACACAGGTCGGTGAGGATCTGCTCGATGAAAAGCTTGGTCGTCCCATAGGGGTTGGTGGTCCCCCCACCGGGAAGTCCTCCCGGAAGGGTACCCGGCCGGGATTCCCATAGACGGTAGCAGAGGAGGAGAACACAAAATCCTTCACGCCGTGCTTCCGCATCATATTGAGCAGGACCAGGGTGTTGACCAGATTGTTGGTGTAGTACTCCAGGGGCTTCTCTACACTCTCCCCCCCACCGCTTTCAGGCCCGCGAAATGGATGACTGCCCGGATATCCGGGTGGCTCTGGAACAGCGCTTCCACCTGCTCTGGGTCGCACAGCTCCGCCTCAACGAAGGGGACTTGCCTTCCCACGATCTGCTCCACCCGCCGGATCGCTTCCCGGCTGGAATTCACCAGATTGTCCGCCACCACGATGTCATATCCCGCCTGGATCAGCTCCACACAGGTGTGGCTGCCGATATATCCGGCGCCACCGCTCACCAAAATGGACATAGATCGCTCCTTTTCTGTCATGATCCGCTCTCCCTTGGAAAGCTTCTCTGATCAATGTTACGGCCCCATTATAATCTCTAAACATAAACCACGCAACCGATTCCGTCTCTTTCTCGTCTCTCAAAAATAAAAATGTCTACCAAAAGTCTACCAAAAAAGGGCGGCGGGGGCCTGGAGTTTCAGGGCCTCGCCGCCCCTTCTGTTTTTGTGTCTACCAAATGTCTACCAGGGAAACTTTTTAGGCGTAATCTCGGGGATTTTTCTCCTGATCTCCCCCTTTTATAACCAATTCCTCCTGTGTCAGAAGTGTTGTACAGGCATTGGGTCCTGAAATTTTGGTAAAAGGCCCGGTTTGTCAAGAAAACAGCGACTTTTGTCAAATATAAAAAGGAGGAATTTCCAATGAGAAACCTGAAGCGCGCTCTCAGCCTTGCTCTGGCTTCCGCCATGCTCCTGGGCATGATGATGGTCGGAATCCAGCGCTAAGGGCATCGACGATTTTACCGATAAGGATAAGATCGTCAATCAGGACGCCGTGGCGGTCACCGCCGAGATCGGCGTGTTCGACGGCTACGAGAACGGGTCCTTCGGTCCCGAGAACGTAGTCACCCGCGCCGAGATGGCGGTCATCATCTGCACCATGCTGTATGGCGCCGGTGTGAACGTCAACCAGTTCGCGGAGACCAATGTGTTCACCGACGTCCCCGACTGGGCGGAGGGCTATGTGAACCTGTGCGCCAGCCTGGGCATCGTGGCCGGTGTGGGCGACGGCAAGTTCGACCCCAGCGCCACCGTGACCACCGCGCAGGCCGTGCTGATGCTGCGCCGCACTCTGGGCTACTTCCAGAGCGCCACTGACTTCGGCAACGACTGGATGCTGGCCGCCACCGCCAAGGGCACTGAGCTGGGCATGTACGGCGATCTGAAGCTGACCGCCAATGCCGGCCTGACCCGCGACAACGTGGCCGAGCTGGTGTTCAACGCCCCTGACCAAGGCTGTCACCGTTGAGTACAACGACACCTTCAACATCTACTTCAACACCGGCAGCACCTGGGCCAACGCTGCGTGAAGTTCGACTATGACTACCGTTTACACCGATACCCTGGGCTACAAGAACTTCGACCTGACTGCTTCCTGAAGGAGGCCGCTGGCGAGAACGTGACCGGCAACGGCGTTCTGACTCAGGTCTATGTTGACTCCAAGGAGAAGGAAGTTACCGTCTCCGTCATCGACAGCTATGTGGCTGAGGTCTACAAGGTCGATGAGAAGGACGGCACCATCACCCTGTCCGACCTGGTGGACGGCCCCGCCGATGCCAGCGACGACGAGTTTGCTACCACCGCTTTTGCGGAGGACGACGTGGTCGTCTACACCTATGCCAACGACGAGATCCAGACTGTTGTCAAGGCTGAGTCCGTGGAAGGCACTGTCACCAAGGTGAAGGACAAGGACAACTTCTCCCTGGACGGCACCAGCTACTCCTACTCCAAGAACATGGATGCCAGCGACAAGCTGGACACCGATGATGTGGACGCCGAGACCGTGGCCTATCTGGACGCCTATGGCTATGTGATCCATCTGGACGCTGACGCCGTGGCTCAGGATTACGCCCTACGTGGTGGGCGTTGGCCCGCCAACGACAAGTACGGCGATGACGCCGACTTCGGCGCCACCCTGCTGCTCACCGACGCCACCAAGCTGAAGGTGGACCTGGATTCCGACAGCACGGACAAGTATGATAGCACTCAGGAGGCCCGTGAGGCTCTGGAGGGCTACATCGTGTCCTACTCAAGGACAGCGACGGCCTGTACACTCTGACCAAGAGAAGCGACAACCGCATCGACCTGAAGGATGATACCTTCAACGCCACCGGTCTGGAGATCAAGTCCGGCACCTCCGCCATGAAGATCTTTGCGACCGACGACTACTATGCCAACAGCAGCACCGTCTTCCTGCTGTACGACGGCGACGACTACACCGTCTACACCGGCATCAAGAATGTGCCCGACGTGAAGGGCGACGCGGACACCAACGCCGTTGTCTTCGACAAGGGCGGCGTGGCCAAGGTGGTCTACATCGAGAACGCCAACGTGGACGGCGACGACGAGGTCATCTTCGTGGTGGGCGACACCGGCGCCAAGGCCCAGAAGGACAACGAGACCAACACCAAGTACTATGAGTACCAGGCCATGGTCGGCGGCGAGATCGTCAAGCTGAAGGTCCGCGACGGCGACGCCTATGACTTCTTCAAGACCATCAAGACTGATGAGATCCAGGTGCTCAGCGGCCTGACCTACAACAAGGACGGCTTTGTCACCGACTATGACAAGAACTTCACCGATTGGACTGTGAAGACCGGTATCGGCACCGAGGGCGAGGACGACGAGGTCATCGGCATCGGCGATGCCGCCGGCAAGAACTATGCGACCTACGCCTATGACGAGGACGTGGTGGTTGCCCGCTTCGACGGCGATGACCTGACCAAGTCCACCATCGGCCGCATCAAGGACGACGGCAACGACAAGGTCACCTATGTCCTGGACGGCAAGGTGCTGATGGGCGTGTGCATTACTGAGGTCAAGGGCACCGATGCCCCGTTGCCTACACCGTGAGTGTAAGCAATGGCGACAAGGTGGAGTACACCATCACCGATGAGAACGGCAACAGCAAGACCAATGAGAGCCTGGTCCTGACCGAGAAGAACCTGGATGTCACCGTGAAGATGACTCCCAAGACCGGCTATCAGTGGACTGACAACAAGGGCACTGAGACCCGCACCGTGACCCTGAACAAGGTCACCAAGAATGAAGAGGTTAAGGCTGAGGTTGAGCCGTTGCCGCCACTCAGGCGACCCTGACCCTGAATCTGACCGACGCTGTTGTTACCGTCAATGGAACTTCTTATGTGAATGGCCAGACCGTCACTGTGCCTGTGGACACCACCCTGGCTGTGGTTCCCACTGGAACTGACGCCAACAAGACTGTTGCCACTGTCTCTGTCAGCGGCGAAGGCAATACTGTGACCAAGGCCGGCACCACCTATTATGTCCGCGCCCTGGTGGACGGAACTCTGACTGTTTCCTATGACTATCAGAGCTATGACCTGACCCTGAATGCTCCCGGCGGACTGGAAGATCACCGGTGCCCCTGCTCAGGTCAAGACCGGTGATGAGTTTACAATCAAGCTGGAGCAGACCACTGCTGACACCCAGGCCGCTGGCAAGAAGGTGGAAAGCAATAACGCTGCTGTGGCCGTCTCTGGTGTGACTACCGAAGGTGTAGAGGCCGTTACTCAGACTTATACCCAGAGTGACGCTACTGGTGCCTCTTCCGGTGTATTTGATACCTTTGAAAACTTCAAAGCAGCTTTGGAGGCCGGTAAGCTGTTCACCACTACCGACAGTGTCACTTATACCGAGGTTACCAGTGCTGCCGATTATAAGACTGGTACGACCTACTACAAAATCGATGTTGCCGGGTGGACCTCCTGTGATTGCTAACGCCTGTGGAAGTGACCATCGGAAACGTGACCGGCGACGTGACTGCTAATCTGAGCATTGAGACCTAATTATCCAACCGGATAAAACAGGAATCATTACACCCCCGGGCATCTGCCCGGGGGTGTTTCCTCATGAAAGAGCGATATCTGTTTTACCCAATGGCAAAATAAAAATACTCCACACCCTCAGAATTCATCTGGGTGGAGGGGTTGTCCTTTGAGGTGTACCAGGAAACCTGATTTCCCGACCAGGTGACATTGACATAGAAGTCGATGTGCCCCAGGCCGCCGCCCTGGGTGACGCCCCGGAGGAGGAGCAGGCCGGAGCGGTCGGCGGAGGAGCCAGAGCGGCGCACCGCCAAAAGCTGGGGCGGGAAGGAAAAGGCGAGGGAGACAGGGGACTCCGGGCCGCTGGTCCCGTTTCCGGTGTAGCTGCCGAAGGCGGTGCGGGGCATGGAGCCCTCCACGGCTGACAGGCGGCGCTCCACGCCGCTCAGGCCCTCCTGATCCGCCTTGCTGTCCAGCCGCCCCTCCAGCGCCTCCAGGGCGGTCTGGTCCGCCTTCTGGGCCACAAGGCCGGAGAGCTGGGAGAGGACGGCGGTCTCCGCCTTGGACTGTGCCAGCGCGTGGAGCGCCCCGTCCACCGCGGCGTTGTCCGCGTTGAAGTCGGTCCGCTCCACTTTGTCCGAAAGCCTCCCACTGGCTCAACCCATAATGTTCAGTGTGTCTGCTTGCCATGATCGATCCCTCTTTCTATTAAAAAATGATTTCATAGAAGGGGAAACCGGGGGCTATGTGGGACGTTGAAATACAAATAATGGGATTTTGGGGAAACTGTGCCCATTTTTATCCCCAGACAGCAGCCCGAGGGGATGAGACGGGAGAAAACGGATATCCTACCATGGGGACCTGCTGTGATGTGCCCGCCTGCCTGCTGAGGCCGTCCCTGTATGGGACCCTCTCCGCACAGCATATTCTTGCAGGAACGTGTCTGTACCATGTTCCACCGGGACGCCGCCTCCCGTGCGGGGGCGGAGGGCGGGCGCATCACCGCAGGCCTCTTCTGAATATCAAAGGGACACAGAGCAGAAATAGCCCGGACACGGCGGAGGCCGCGTCCGGGCTATTTGTATCGCGCTGTTTACTCCAGGATGGCCCCCGGTCGGCGGAGGAGACCATTCTTGCGTACCGGGCCAGGTAGCCGGTTTTGACTCTGGGCTCGGGGCAGACCCACTTGGCCCGCCGGGCCTCCAGCTCCTCGTCGGACACCTTCAGGGTGATGGAGTGGGCGGGGATGTCGATGGCGATGAGGTCGCCCTCCTCCACCAGGCCGATGGGGCCGCCGCGGGCCGCCTCGGGGGAGACGTGGCCGATGGACGCCCCGCCGGGTGGCGCCGGAGAAGCGGCCGTCGGTGATGAGGGCCACGTCCTTGTCCAGGCCCATACCCGCGATGGCGGAGGTGGGGTTGAGCATCTCCCGCATGCCAGGGCCGCCCTTCGGCCCTTCATAGCGGATAACGACCACATCCCCGGCCACGATCTTGCCGGCGTAGATGGCCTGGATGGCGTCGTCCTCGCAGTCGAACACCCGGGCAGGGCCCCTCGTGGACCATCATCTCCGGGGCCACGGCGGACTGCTTGACCACGCAGCCATCGGGGGCCAGGTTGCCCTTGAGCACCGCGATGCCGCCGGTCTTGGAATAGGGGTTGTCGATGGGGCGGATGATCTCCGGGTCCCGGTTGACCACGCCCTCCAGGTTCTCGGCCACCGTCTTGCCGGTGCAGGTCATCAGGCCGGTGTCCAGCAGCCCCGCCTTGGACAGCTCAGCCATGACGGCGTAGACGCCGCCGGCCCGCTCCAGGTCCTCCATATAGGTGTCGCCCGCCGGGGCCAGATGGCAGAGGTTGGGGGTCTTCTGAGGGGAGATCTCATTGGCCATGTCGAAGGAGAGCTCGATGCCGCACTCGTGGGCGATGGCGGGCAGGTGGAGCATGGTGTTGGTGGAGCAGCCCAGGGCCATGTCGATGGTCTCGGCGTTGTGGAAGGCGGCGGGGGTCATGATGTCCCGGGGGCGGATGTCCCGCTCCACCAGCTCCATGATCTGCATACCCGCGTGCTTGGCCAGGCGCAGCCGGGCGGACCACACGGCGGGGATGGTGCCGTTGCCCCGCAGGCCCATGCCGATGGCCTCGGTGAGGCAGTTCATGGAGTTGGCGGTGTACATGCCGGAGCAGGAGCCGCAGGTGGGGCAGGCGCAGTTCTCGTATTCCTCCACCCCCGCCTCGTCCAGCTTGCCGGCGTAGTAGGAGCCCACTGCCTCGAACATATGGGACAGACAGGTGCGGCGGCCGTCGTTCAGGGTGCCGGCCAGCATGGGGCCGCCGGACACGAAGATGGTGGGGATGTTGACCCGGGCGGCGGCCATCAGCAGCCCCGGCACGTTCTTATCGCAGTTAGGAATCATCACCAAGCCGTCGAACTGATGAGCGATAGCCATGGCTTCGGTGGAATCGGCAATGAGATCGCGGGTGACGAGGGAGTATTTCATGCCGATGTGGCCCATGGCGATGCCGTCGCACACGGCGATGGCGGGGAACTCCACGGGCGTGCCGCCGGCGGCCCGGATGCCGGCCTTCACCGCCTCGGCGATCTTGTCCAGGTTCATGTGGCCGGGGACGATCTCGTTATAGGAGCACACCACACCGATGAGCGGCCGCTCCAGCTCCTCCTTGGTATAGCCCAGGGCATAGAGCAGGGAGCGGTTGGGGGCGGCGGGGGCCCCTTTTAATGACATCGCTGCGCATGGGAATTGACCTCCTCACAGATCCAGACTCAAGTTGTCTGATTTCTATTGTATTGTCTGACTATATAGTATAAGATAGAGGGGAAAATGTCAAGAGGGAGCTGCAGCCTCCGGCACAGAGAAAAGGGAGAAGAGAGACCATGTCGAAGCGGAATCTGTCCCAGCAGACGGCGGAACGCCTGTATAACAGCATCGTGGCGGAGGGCACGCTGCGGCCCGGGGGACAAGCTCCCCCAACGAGGTGGAGCTGTCCCAGCAGCTGGGGGGTGAGCCGCGCCACCCTGCGGGAGGCCATCGAGAGCTGGCCGCCCGTGGAGTGCTGGAGGTCCGGCGGGGGCGGGGGACCTTTGTGTCGGAGGAAGTGGCGGACATCGAGGACTTCGGCTTCTCTGGGCTGGAGCGGCTTCAGGGCCAGCTGCGGGACCTGTTTGAGCTGCGGTCCATCTTCGAGCCAAAGGCCGCCCGGCTGGCCTGCCAGCGGGCCACGGAGGAGGAGCTGCGGGATATCCTGGAGAGAGGGGAGGCGGTGGAGCGGTGCATCCGGGCAGGGCAGGACCGGACGGAGGCGGACCGGGACTTTCATGCCGCCATCGTGCGGGCTGCCCACAACGAATTCATGGTCCGGCTGCTGCCGGTGATCCACCAGGCAGTGGCCGCCGCAGTGGAGAGCGGAGAGCACGGCGAGCAGCTGGCAGAGGACACCCTGCGGGACCACGCCCTGCTGCTGGAATTTTTGGCAAAGCGGGACGGAGAGGGCGCAGAGCATGCCATGGCCATCCACATGTGCCGCAGCATGGAGGTGATGGGGCTGGGATGAGACGGGCAGGACGCCGGCCTCCCTGCCTGCACAAATCTTGAACTGGGACGGAAAAGGTAAAGTCTTGACGAAATTGGTGTAAAATGCTATGCTAAACCTAGAGGTCCACAGGGGGAATGGACATTCCCGGCGGAAGATGCTCCGTGCTGTGGTTCCACGACAACTTGAAGAACAAGGGGATGCTCCCTGATGGAGGATGACAGGACTTCGCACCGGACCGGGTCAGCAAGTCCTGTTATTTTTATGCCTCTCACGGGCAGGAGGGAGCGCGGGAGATCGTATGGAACTGTCATTTGCATCATTTGTACAGCAGGTCTTTTCCAGCCCGGCCATGCTGGTCACAGTCCTGCTGACGCTGGGAGTCATCTTCGTCAACGGCTGGACGGATGCCCCCAACGCCATCGCCACCTGCATCGCCACCCGGTGCATCAACGTCCGGGCAGCCATCCTGACCAGCGCGGTCTTCAACTTCCTGGGCGTGCTCATCATGACCCACATCAACAGCTCGGTGGCCTCCACCATCAGCGATATGGTGGATTTCGGTGGAAATACCCATGAGGCGCTGATCGCCCTATGCGCCGCTCTGTTCTCCATCGTGGTGTACAGCGTGGGGGCGGCCCGCTTCGGCATCCCCACCAGCGAGAGCCACAGCCTCATCGCCGGCCTGACCGGCGCGGCCATCGCCATTCAGAACGGCGTGGGCGGGATCAACATGGACGAGTGGGTGAAGGTGCTCTACGGCCTGGTGCTGAGCCTGGCGCTGGGCTTCCTGGCCGGGTGGGGCATCTGCCGCCTGGTCATCCTGGTGTGCGCCGGGATGGACCGAAGGAAGACCAACGGCTTCTTCCAGGGGGCACAGATCTTTGCTGCCGCCGCCATGAGCTTCATGCACGGGGCCCAGGACGGGCAGAAATTCATCGGCGTGCTCTTTCTGGGCATGGCCTTCTGCGGCGGGCAGGAGAGCGTCACCGGGATGGTCATCCCCGCCTGGCTGATGCTGATGTGCAGCACCGTGATGGGCCTGGGCACCAGCGTGGGGGGCGAAAAAGATCATCAAGTCGGTGGGAATGGATATGGTGCGCCTGGAGAAGTACCAGGGGTTCGCCGCAGACCTGGCGGCGGCGGCCTGCCTGCTGCTCTCCAGCCTGTTCGGTATCCCAGTGTCCACCACCCACACCAAGACCAGCGCCATCATGGGTGTGGGGGCGGTGAAGCGGCTCTCCGCCATCAATTTCGGCGTGGTGAAGGACATGATGCTCACCTGGGTGTTCACCTTCCCGGGATGCGGGCTCATCAGCTTTGTCATGGCTAAGATATTTACGGCGATCTTCTGATCGATCATGGGGAGGGAAGAGTGTTATGGCGAAAAAGAGTGATTCCTTTTATTTCGGCAACTTCTACGCTTGTGCGGACTGCGCCTATCAGGCGGCCCACCTGCTGGAGCGGGTCATGCGGGATTTCGATCCCCTGCTGATCCGGGAGAAGCTGGACGACATGCACAAGGTGGAGCACGCCGCTGACGAGAAAAAAGCACGAGGTGCTGGACGCTCTGGTCAAGGCGTTCATCACCCCCATCGAGCGGGGAGGACATCATCCTGCTCAGCCAGAGCATCGACGAGGTTACGGACAAGATCGAGGATGTGATGCTCCGGCTCTACTACAACAACATCCAGAGCATCCGGCCCGACTCCCTGGGCTGGTCTCCATCGTGGTGAAGAGCTGCGACATGGTCAAGCTCATGCTGAAAGAGTTCGCCTCCTTCCGCCACTCCAAGAGCCTGCGGGACCACATCATCGCCATCAACACCCTGGAGGAGCAGGCGGATCAGGTCTTTGTGACCAGCATGCGGAGCTGCACACCACCTGCACCGACCCGGTGGAGATCATCTGCTGGCGGGAGGTCTATTTCTACCTTGAGAAATGCACTGACGCCTGTGAGCATGTGGCGGACGTGGTGGAGCAGATCGTAATGAAGAACTCCTGACCAAAGACGCATATGTTGCGCTTTCAGGACCCGGCCATCCAGGGGAGACCGGGTCTTTTTTGCACAGGATGTAAAAAGCATTTGACATCTCCGCACATCCATGTTAGAATCAAGATGTCAAAAATTTGACATCTTGATTTGACAAGGAGGCAGCGTCATGGAATCCAACGGGACTTCTATTTTTTGTGGTGATCTTTCTGGCCGTGCTGATCCTCTCCGCAGTGCTGATCGTGTGGATGTTCGTCTCCCTGGTCCGGTCGGAGCTGGAGGACGAGCGGCGGCAGATGATCGTGGGCAAGGCCAGCACCTGGGCCTTCATCGCCGTGGTGGGCGGCGACCTGATCGAGGTGATTCGGACGGCGGTACAGCAGCCCAGCGGGGGAGCCGGCCTCCCCTTTATCCAGCTGGTAACGGCGGCGGTGGTGTATGCGGCCTTTTTGGGCTGGTTCAAGCACAAGTACGGAGGCTGAGCATGGAGAACAAGATCCGGGCGCTGAGGAGCGAGATGGGGCTCTCTCAGGAAGAGCTGGCCCGCCGGTGCGGAGTGTCCCGCCAGACCATCAACGCCATTGAGAACAACAAGTACGACCCCACCCTCTCCCTGGCATTCCGCCTGGCCGGAGTGCTGGGGACCACGGTGGACGAGCTGTTCCTGGGGCCGGGGAAAAATCCTGCTGAAATTGGCGGGGACCCGTTTACAAAATGGGTCCCCGCTGTTAAGCTTTGTTTTAGAAAAGACTCTCTCTGGAACAGATGGGAGGCGCGGGAAATGAAGCACGGAACGATGAGCCTGCGGGACCGGGCGGCGGCTGGCCTTTGCCCTGTTCTCGGCGGCGGCCCTGCTGGCGGTGGCCGCCCAGGTTTTCCTGGGGGCCCGGCCGCTGCAGGGGATGCTGCCCCCCTGGACCAGGTCACGGAGTTCTATGTATCCCCCTCCCACGAGGATATGGTCAGGTTCACAGTGGAGGAGAACGGCCTGGTCCAGGCCCTGGGGGAGCTGCGGGTGGCCTGGCGGGGGCCCTATCAGGCCATCCGCTATGAGCGGGGGCAGCATACCTATCATATCGATCTGTTCCGCACCTACGAGCCCTTGGGGGATGTGGTCCTGTATGAGAACGGTTTTCTCTGCTTCGAGGGGAGCCTCTTCCGGGTGGAGGAGGGAGCGGCCTACCAGCGGTGTCTGGAGCTGTGCCGGGAGGCCCTGCCATGAGCGGGCGGGACCGGGCGGCGGAGACGCCCTCAGAGATATCCCATAGAAAAAAGCCGGCCGGAATAAACTGCACCTCATCCTGTATCCATAGATAGACCCGGCCCCGCGCAGGTCCGGCAGATATCAGAAAGGAAGTAGAAGATGAAACGCTTTTGGAAAAAAAAGATGGCTGCCGCTCCCGGTCCTGATCCCGCTCCTGCTGTACGCGGCGGCGGCGGTCTGGACCAGCACCCGGAACGTGTCCCAGCTCCCGGTGCTCATGTACCACCACATCTCGGAGGACGTGGCCACCGATATGGTGATCTCTCCCCGCCCGGTTCGAGGCCCATATGGCCGCCCTGAAGGAGCACGGCTGGAACAGCGTCACCATCCGGCAGCTCATTGAATTTGGGGAGCAGGGACCCCGCTCCCGGACCACCCGGTGCTCATCACCTTTGACGACGGCTATACCAGCAATCTGGAGCTGGCCGCCCCCATCCTGGAGCGCCATGGCCTGAACGCCGTCATCTTTGTCATCGGGATCAACGCCGGGCAGAGCGTCTATGCCCACTCGGGCCAGCCCCTGGACCCGCCCCGCTTCGCCCTGAAGGACGTCCGGCCCTATCTGGAGTCCGGTGTGCTGGAGGTGGAGAGCCACACCTTTGACCTGCATCAGCGGGCCGACTACGGGTACAGCGGCCGCGAGGGGGGCTGCCCCCTGGCGGGCGAGCCGGAGGATGCCTACCGCCAGGTCCTCGCCGGCGACTGCCGTCAGGCCCGGCAGCTCTTCGCCCAGGAGCTGGGCCAGCAGGTCACCGCCCTGGCCTACCCCTTCGGACTGGTCAGCCAGGAGGCGGACCGGATCTTCGGGGAGGAGGGATCAAAGTGACCGTCACCTCCGTCTTCGGCCCCAACCAGATCCGGGGCGGGGACCCCGCCTCCCTTCGGATGCTGAACCGCTACGCCATCACGGACAACACCTCCACCCAGGAGCTGCTGGATCTGGTCAACTGGCATAAGGAGACCTTTTGGGAAAAGGTCCTGCGCCATCTGGGGCTGGAGCCCTGAGTTCTCCCGCAGATAATGACCGAATAGAAGAACTTGAACGCCAATGATGGTTTTAAGAAAAATTTAGGTGGATGATTTTGGATGCTGGTTCTAAAAATACTATCATTTTTATTGGCAATATCCTACATCCTGTTATTTCCAATGTTTCCGCAATACCCCTGGGAGAGCGGTGTTTTAGCTGAATATCTTGGAGAAAGTCTATTTTTACAGATCTATATTGTGACCTGGATCCTTGCAATTATATATGAGCTCATCATATTATTAAGATTTTACTGCCGAAAAAAATATCAATGTACTTTTTTTCGATTTTTTTTACCTGCCGCATTTTATCAATTATATCAATATTATCCGCCTTTTTCCCATTTTGAGTCAGTTTTTTTTGCTTTCTTGTCCTTTCAGTAAAAGTAATTGAGATTATTTTTTTGGCATAAAAGAGTAAAGAATAACGCTCCTAATCAAGGGATACAAATACTGTTAGAGTTCCTTGTGATGACTTCAATATTGATAACAACCTTTTTTTTGCTGAATGACAACACTATAGATTATAACAAAAAGGGTTCTTGAGCATATGCTCAAGAACCCTTTTGTCATACATGAAAGGTCAGCGGCACCGCTGTCGCTGGCTTGCGCCCGGTTAGTTGGAAGCGGTATCCAGGTCCTTGTCGCCGCCCCAGATCATGTTCTTGCGCAGCTCGGCGCCCACGATCTCCATCGGATGCTTGGCCAGGTTGGCGCGCTTGGCGAACATAGGCGTTTCGGGCTCGTAGGAGTAATTCCCGCCACGCCGCCCTTGTTGATCCGATGATGAGCCATCTCGCGATCTCGAAGCCGCAGCGCATCAGCTCGACGATGCCGCCGCACAGGACAGCCTGTTCGCCGAACAGGTCAGTTTCGGTCTCGTCGTGCATGGTCGTTTCCATGATGCCCGCGCGCGCGCCGCCGATGCCCGCGATGTACGCCAGCGCGGTGTCAAGGCAGTGACCAGACGCATCCTGCTCGACCGCGACGAGGCACGGCACACCCTTGCCCACCACATAGGTGCTGCGGACGGTGTGGCCGGGACCCTTCGGGGCTGCCATGAACACGTCCACGCCAGCCGGGGGCACAATCTGCTTATAGCGGATGTTGAAGCCGTGCGCGAAGGCAATCGCCTTGCCTTCGGTCAGGTAGGGGGCAATGTCCTGCTTGTACATGTCCGCCTGACGCTCATCGTTGATGAGAATCATGATGATATCCGCCTTCTGCGCGGCTTCCGGAACGGTCATCACGTCGAAGCCGTCCTTGACTGCCACGGGCCAGCTCTTGCCGCCCTTGCGCAGACCCACGATGACGTCCACGCCGGAATCGCGCAGGTTCAGCGCGTGGGCATGACCCTGCGAGCCGTAGCCGATGACGGCGACGGTCTTGCCGGTCAGCTTGTTCAGGTCACAATCCTTTTCATAGTACATTTTTGCCATAGTCGTATTCTCCTTTTACTTTGGTCTGTTCGTCAATGGTGAATTGCCCGCGTTCCAGTGCAACCATGCCGGTGCGCACCAGTTCGAGGATTCCAAACTCCCGAAGGAGATTCTGGATGGCTTCAGCCTTGCTCTCATCGCCAATGACAGCAAGGGTCAGCGACGCCACGGAGACGTCGATGATGGAGGCACGGAAGATGTTGGCAATCTGAATCACTTCGTTGCGCGTTTCGCTCGTGGCGGCGCTGACCTTAATCAGCACCAGTTCACGGCGGATTGCGTGTTCGGCGTTGAGCGTCTTGACGGAGTGAACGCAAATCAGCTTCCGCAGCTGGGAAGAAATGAGGTGCGTCTGATCCTCGCTGGCGAGGATTTCGATGGTGATGCGGGAGATGGCGGGATCGTCGGTCGTGCCGACGGCGAGGGACTCGATGTTATATCCCTTGCGGGAGAAAAGGCGCACCACCTGGCTGAAAGGACGCCCGCCTCGTTATCCACCAGAACGGCGAGGGTTTTTGCGTGTCCTTGTTCATTCAGGTCTCATGGGGCTGCCTCCTTTCGTCAGTTGAGCATAAATTCGGTGATATGACTGCCGCCGCCGACCATCGGGCGAACCATCTCGTCCATCAATCATGCGGCAGTCGATGATGTAGCCGTGACCGCCTGGAGTGCTTCCTGAATGGCCTGCTCCATCTCTTTGCCCGGGTGGCACGCCCGACCCGTTGTTGAAGATTACGGTGATGATGGGCAGGTGATAGTGCTCCACGGTCCACAGCTCGTGGCAGTTCATGCGGAAGCAGCCGTCGCCAGTGGTGTGGACCACCACCTTGTCCGGGTTGCCCGCCTGGGCCCCGATGGCGGCACCCAGGCCAAAGCCCATGGTGCCGAAGCCGCCGCTGGTGAGCAGCTGGCCGGGATAGTCAAAGTGGAAATGCTGGATGGACCACATCTGGTGCTGGCCCACGTCGGTGGACACGATGGTGTCCTGAGGGGCCAGGCGGCGGATGGTCTCCAGCACCTGCCTGGGAGTAAGGACCTGGGAGGTCTCCACCTCCGGCTCCCGCTTCAGGAAAGGATCTGCTCCTTCCAGGCGTCCCGGTGGTACTGGGGCAGGCGCTCATTGAGCAGCTCCAGCACCCGCTTGGCCTCCCCCACGATGTGGTGGTCGGTGAGGACGTTCTTGTCGATCTCCGAGCGGTCAATGTCGATGTGGACGATCTTGGCCTGGCTGGCGAAGGACGTCGGGTCCAGGGCCACCCGGTCAGAGAAGCGGCAGCCCACGGCGATAAGCAGGTCGCACTCGTTGCAGGCCGCATTGGAGGCCTGGGTGCCGTGCATCCCCACCATGCCGGTGGTGAGGGGGTGCGCACCGGGGAAGCCGCCGCCGCCCCATGACGGTGATGGCCACGGGGCGTCCAGCTTCTCGGCAAGCTCCCGGAACTGCCGGTCCGCCCGGCCCCGGACCACGCCGCCGCCGCACATGAGCAGGGGGCGCTGCGACTGGGCGATCATCTCCACCAGCTTGTCGATATCCCCCAGGTCAGGCTCCGGCGGCTTGAGGCCGTGGCGCAGGTTCAGCTCCCGGATGCTGCCGCAGGAGCGGTTCTCCTTCCAGGGGATGAACTCATAGTCGATCATAGTGGTGGGGAAGGTGACGTTCTTCAAAAAGTCGATGAGCACCGGGCCGGGCCGCCCGGTGGCGGCCACGGCGAAGGCCTGGCGCATCACGTCGGGGATAGTCTGGGCGTCCCGGACCAGGTAGGTGGCCTTGGTGATGGGCATGGCGATGCCGGTGATGTCCACCTCCTGGAAGGAGTCCTTACCCAGGGTCTCCTCGGTGACGTTGCAGGTGATGAACACCACGGGGGAGGAGTCCATATAGGCGGTGGCGATGCCGGTGGTCAGGTTGGTGGCCCCGGGGCCGGAGGTAGCAAAGCACACCCCCACCTTGCCGGTGGATCGGGCATAGCCATCGGCGGCGTGGGAGGCCCCCTGCTCGTGGGCCGTTAAAACATGATGTATTTTATCCTTGTAGTTATACAGTTCATCATAGACATTCAGGATGGTCCCGCCGGGATATCCAAAGACGGTGTCCACCTCCTGCTCCAGCAGGCACTCCAGGATGGCCTGGGTGGCTCTTACTTTCAAGCTGCTGCCTCCTTTGGTTCAGATAGGAACGATGAGATAGGAGCTGAGGCGCCCGGCTTCGCCGGACCGCTTTATATTTGTGCGCCGGAAGCGCACTTACTGACTCAGAACTTTTATCTCCTGACTCACGATCAAATTTTCCTCCGCCCTTCTGCACGGCAATGACTCCGGTGCGCACCACCTCCAGAATGGAGAAGGGGCGCATCATCGCCTGGAAGGTGTCCAGCTTCTCGGGGGTGGCAGACAGCTCCATGGTCAAGGAGGTGGGGGAAATGTCATCCACCTTGGCCCCCACGATCTCGCAGATGGTCATAATGTCCTGGCGGGTTTTGTTGTTGGCGTTTACCTTCAGGATCATCAGCTCCCGGCCAATGTAGCTGTTGTCCTCCAGCGTGCGGACCTTGATGACCTCGATGAGCTTATTCAGCTGCTTTTCCACCTGCTCCACCACGCTGTTGCCGCTGTCCACAATGATGGTGATGCGGGAGATGGAGGGGTCATCGGTGACACCCACCGCCAGGGAGTCGATGTTGAACGCCCGGCGGGAGAAAAGGCTGGTGATGCGGTTGAGCACGCCGGCCTGGTTCTCCACCAGGACGGAAATGGTCTGTTTCATGGCTTATCCACCCTCAGTCATTGGTCGCAACGTCGGGGTGGACCTCACAGATCAGCAGACAGCTGCCCTGTGTGCCCAGAAAACGGTCCAGCCCCTCGTCCAGGTGATCCTCGTCCCCCACCTGGATGCAGGGGACCCGGTACGCGGCGGCAATGGTCTCAAAGTCGGGGGAGCCGTCCAAGGCCACGCCGAAGGCCCCGTGATAGGGGGCGGTTTTCTGGATCTGGTGGACCAGACCCAGGGTGTGGTTGCGGAACAGGACGATCTTGACGTCCATGTCCGCCGCCCGGATGGCGGCCAGTTCGTTCATGGCCATCTGGAAGGAGCCGTCGCCGCAGACCACCAGAGTCTGGCGGTCGGGACCGGCCACCTTGGCCCCCACAGCGGCAGGGAGGGGGCATAACCCATGGTGCCCAGGCCGCCGCTGGTCAACAGGCGTCCGTGCTTCTGGGGCAAATATTTGCAGGTGAAGATCTGGTTCTGGCCCACATCCACGCAGATGACGGCATCGTCGTCCAGCCGGGCTCCCAGCCGGCGGAGGACTGTGCCCGGGAAGACCGAGCCCGCCCGGCGGGGGAAGACGCGGTTCAGCTCCGCCTTCCGGTAGTCCCGCAGCTTTTCCAGCCAGGCCGCCGAGTCGGTGGCCGCCACGTCCCGGTCCAGGATCTGCCGGAGGATGACCTTCACATCGCCCACCAGGGGGATCGCTGCCTGCATGTTCTTGCCGATCTCCGCCGGGTCCACGTCGATGTGGATGGTGGCCATGCGGCGCTGGATCTCCCCCGGGTCCACCATGGCCCGGTCGGCGGCCCGGGTGCCCACCATGATGAGCAGGTCCGCCTTGGCCAGGGCCTTGTTGGCGCAGCGGTTGCCATGAGCGCCGATCATGCCCAGGTTCAGCGGATGGTCGGTGGGCAGGAGCCCCAGCCCCATCATGGTCTTGACCACAGGGATGGAGCACCGCTCCGCCAGCTCCAGCAGCTCCTCCTGGGCGTCGGCCAGCCACACGCCGCCGCCGGCGCAGATCACCGGCTGATTGGACTTGGAGATGGCCTCGGCCACCCGCTTGATCTGCAGGTCATTGCCCCGCACGGAGGGCTTATAGCCCCGGATGTTGACCTCCTCGGGGTAGTAGAACTTTTTCAGGGACTGCTCCTGTACGTCAATGGGGATGTCGATGAGCACCGGTCCGGGCCGCCCGGTGGAGGCGATGTGAAAGGCCTCCTTCACGATGCGGGGGATGTCGCTGGCGTGCTTGACCAGATAGCTGTGCTTGGAGAAGGGGGCCACCGCGCCGGTGATATCCACCTCCTGGAAGATATCCCGCCCCAGCAGGTTGCTGGGCACCTGGCCGGTAATGGCCACCATGGGGATGGAATCCATATAGGCGGTGGCGATGCCGGTGATCAGGTTGGTGGCGCCCGGGCCGGAGGTCACCATGCACACCCCCCACCTTCCCGCTGATCCGGGCATAGCCGGAGGCCATATGGCCCGCGTTCTGCTCCGTGCGGACCAGGGTGTAGCCGATCTCCGGGTGGGACTTCAAGGCGTCCACCGCCGGGCAGATGGTGGCGCCGGCATAGCCGAAGATATGCGCTACCTGTTCCCGCTTCAAACTCTCGATCAGGGCCTGTGCTCCTGTCATGAGAAGATCACCTCCAAATTGCATGCCGCCTGGGCGGCGGGGTAAAAATAAACGGCTTCGTCCTATCTCGATAGGACGAAGCCGTCTGCCGTGGTACCACCTAACTTCACAGCGGGCGGCCAGAACAGGCCGGCGCTGCGCGCTCATGCCCCTGTAACGGTGGGTCTCCGGCCCCGCCTACTGCGGCAAACGGTTCAGCAGGGACTGCTCGCGGGTGATGTTCGGCGCCCTGTTCCACAGGTGGAGCTTACACCAACCGCTCCCTCTCTGTACCCTTTGGAACTGCCTACTGGCCCGGTCATCGCGTTTTGTCATCTTCCGGGTCGCCCCGGTAAAAGTTATTTACTACTTTATCGCACGGGGAGCTGTTTGTCAATTCCCTTTTTGTCTCCGGAACATTTTTCTGCTGGGCTCAGCCCTCAATCTCCATCATCAGCTCCACCCGCTTGGTGTGGCGGCCGCCGTCGAATTCGGTGGACAGAAACACGTCCACCATCCGCTCCGCCAGGTTGGGGCCCACGATACCCGCCCCATAGCCAGCATGTTGGCATTGTTGTGGCGGCGGCACATCTCGGCGGACAGGGTATCCCCCGCACAGGGCGCAGCGGATGCCCTTTACCTTGTTGGCGGCGATGGAGATGCCGATGCCAGTGGTGCAGATGACGATCCCCTTCTCACACTGGCCGGAGGCCACGGCCTGGGCGGCAGCCTTGCCGAAAACAGGGTAATCGCACCGGTCCGGCGTCTCACAGCCGAAGTCCTGGCAGGTGATCCCCTTAGCGGCGAGATAGGCCTTGATGTGCTCCTTCAGGGCGTACCCGCCGTGGTCGGAAGCGATTGCGATCATAATGAAATCCTCCTTCTTCTCTCTTCTTCAACTATCCTTCTGTCACAGCCGGATGAATTGGGGGTCCGGCGGTGGTAGACGGTGAAATAACGGAAGCCGACTGTCCGGAGCAGCTCCTGGGCCTGGGCGATCCCCTTCCCCACGTCCTCTGGCCTGTGGGCGTCGGACCCCAGGGTGATCAGCTCGCCGCCGCAGTCCCGGTAGAGCTCCAGCAGGGGCTGCCACTGGGCCACAGTGCGCCCGCACCAGGTGTTGACCTCAATGGCCCGCCCCGCCTGGGCCACCCCGGTGAGGAGCGCGCGCAGGCGGTCCTGGTACCTCTCCAGAGTGACAGGATGCCCAGGGATCTTCTGCATATACCGAAGGGGGTAGATGATATGGCCCATCGTGTCCCAGCAGTCCAGATGGACCAGCTGGGCCAGGCTGTCGAAGTAGTCATCCAGGGCCTCATAGCAGGCCCGGGGGGGGTGGTGTAGTCCAGGAAATAGAAGTCCTTCCCCCCTTGGCGGGGCTGAGGTTGTGGATGGAGCCGATAACAAAGTCCAGGTCCGCGCCGGAGAGGATGGCGGCGGCGCAGTCCGGGTCCACCGGGGCACCGCCCAGCTCCAAACCCAGGCGCAGCTTCACGCCGGCAGGGCAGTCCCCCCGAGCCGCCTGATACTGGGTCAGGATGGGGGCCCAGTCCAGCCCTGTGACCCGTCCCCGTCCAGATCCAGCAGGTCGCAGTGGTCAGTGGCACACAGGTCGGAGAGGCCGGCGGCCTGGGCCGCCCGGAGCATCTCCGAGAGGGGCGCCTCACTGTCCGGGGAGCAGCAGGAATGGATGTGATGATCAGCAAGATACATACAGAGACCTCCGGCAGGCAAATTCTGTGGATCAGTCCGCTTCGCCCTCTATTTTATTGCATTTGTTGACATTTTGCAAGTGATTTTCTTGGAAATCCCTTCCTACCATTTCCGGAAGAGGAACAGCGTTCCAGCCAGCGCTAAGCCGGACGGAAAAAGCCGCCGCAGACCCGTCTGCGGCGGCTTTGAAAGGGTCAGTCGAACCGGGTGGGGACATGCCAGATGTCCCGGGCGTAGTCCCGGATGGAGCGGTCGGCGGCGAAGATGCCGGACTGGGCGATGTTGATGAGAGATTTCTGATCCCAGGCTCTCCGGTCCTTGTAGACCTCCAGAGAGCGGCGGTGGGCCTGACAGTAGCTGTCAAAGTCGGCCAGTAGCATATATTCATCGGCGATCCCGCCCCCTCCGCCGAAGAGCAGGCGGTTGGTCAGGTCGGTGTAGGCCCTGCCGTCGGAGAAGCCGGCGGAGATCTGGTCCAGCACCCGCTTGAGCACCGGGTCCTGCTGGTAGTAATCCAGAGAGCGATAGCCCTGGCGGCGGCGCTCCTCCACCTGGTCGGCGGTGAGGCCGAAAAAGGAAGATGTTCTCATCCCCCAGCTGCTGGTGCATCTCCACATTGGCTCCGTCCAGGGTGCCGATGGTCAGGGCTCCGTTCATCATGAACTTCATATTGCCTGTGCCGCTGGCCTCCTTGCCGGCGGTGGAGATCTGCTCGGACAGCTCGCTGGCTGGCATGAGCTTCTCCGCCAGGGAGACCCGGTAGTTCTCCAGGAAAACCACCTGGAGCTTATCCTTGCAGACGGGGTCCCTGTCGATTTGGGCGGCCAGGGAGTTGATGAGCTGGATGATCTCTTTGGCCACATGATAGCCGGGGGCGGCCTTGGCCCCGAAGAGGAAGGTCTGGGGCGTGAAGTCCATGTTGGGATCGTCCCGCAGCTGCTGGTACAGGCACACGATATGCAGCACGTTGAGCAGCTGGCGCTTATACTCGTGCAGGCGCTTCACCTGTACGTCGAAGATGGCGTCGGTGTTGAGGATGATCCCGGACTCCCGGGCCACATAGCCGGCAAAACGGCGCTTGTTCTCCCGTTTGATGGCCTCCAGGCGGTCCAGGACGGCGGAGTCGTCCTTGTCGACTTCTCCAGGCCGGAGATGGATTCCGGGTGGAGCAAATAGGCGTCCCCCCCGGTGCACTCCCGGATGAGGGAGTCCAGCTGGGGGTTGATCTGAGACAGCCAGCGGCGGTGGTCGATGCCGTTGGTCACGTTTTTAAACTGGTCAGGCTGGCGGAGGTAGGCGTCATGGAACACGTCCCGCTTGAGGATATCGGAGTGGAGAGCGGACACGCCGTTCACTGCATAGCAGGCGCACACGCACAGGTTAGCCATGCGCACCTCCCCACTCCAGATGATTGCCATCCGGGAGACCCGGTTCATGTCCCCGCCGGAAGTATCCCTCCAGCTGGCGCTGGTAGCGGGCGGCGATCTCCTTGAGGATCTCCCAGATGCGGGGCAGCAGGGTCTCGATCAGGGTCTGGGGCCAGCGCTCCAGGGCCTCAGCCAGGACGGTGTGGTTGGTGTAGCAGACTGTTTGGGTGACGATGTGCCAGGCATCCTCCCAGGAGTACCCCTCCACGTCCAGCAGGATGCGCATCAGCTCGGGGATGACCAGGGTGGGATGGGTGTCGTTGATCTGGATGACATGCTTCTGGTGGAAGTTGCGCAGGGTGCCATATTGGGCGCGGTGCTTGCGGACGATAGACTGGGCGGTGGCGGAGACGAAGAAATACTGCTGCTTCAGCCGCAGGGACTTGCCCTCGTAGTGGTTGTCGTCGGGGTAGAGCACTTTTGCGATGACCTCGGCCATGGCCTGCTGCTCCACCGCCTTGAGATACTCGCCCCGGGAGTAGAGGGACATGTCCACAGGGACAGGGCTCTTGGCGTCCCACAGACGCAGCGTGTTGGTGTGCCGGGTCTGGTAGCCGGCGATCTCCATGTCCCGGGGGATGGCCAGCACGGTGGTGTAGCCCACGTGCTCCGGTTTTTATTGTGGCCGTCCACCCAATGGTCCACGATCCTGCCGCCGAAGCGGACCTCCTCCGCCTCGTCCATCTTGGGGATGAGCCAGGCGTCGCCCAGGCCCAGCCAGTTGTCGGCCAGCTCCACCTGCTTGCCATCGATGATCTTCTGCTTGAAGATCCCCAGCTCATAGCAGATGGAGTAGCCTGTGGCGGGAATCTCCAGGGTGGTCATGGAGTCCAGGTAGCAGGCGGCCAGACGGCCCAGACCGCCGTTGCCCAGGCCGGCGTCTGGCTCGGTCTCGAACAGGTCAGCGGCGGAAAAGCCCAGATCCTCCAGCACCTGGGTCAAGGTGTCCAGCAGCCCCCAGATTATAGGCGTTCTTCTCCAAAGAGCGGCCCATCAGGAATTCCAGAGAGAGGTAGTGGACCTGCCGGCCCTGGGCTTCCCAGACGTGGTTGCTGGTCTCGATCTGATGACCGGACATGATATCCCGCAGGACCATGGCGCAGGCCTTGAACATATGATTAGGGGTGGCCTCATCCACTGTGCGGCCAAAATTCCGCAGGAGCTTGCCCACGATCATCTCAGTGAGCTGGGCTTTGTTGTATTCAGCCATAATTTGCCTCCCTGTTAATTTAAAATGAAAATAAAAATCACGGAGCCTGTATGGCGAAAAATTTTTCCATACAGGCTCCATTGTAGCAGACCGGAGTGGGCGCGTCAATTGGCGGAAGGGCCAAAACAGCCGCCATTTCAGCCCGTTTCCGGCGGGATACCCAGACGGGCCCTGAATCTACCAGCCCAGGATACGCTGATAGATCTCCAGATATTGGCGGGCGGAGCTGTTCCAGCTGAAGTCGGCGGTCATGTCCTCCCTTCTGGATGCCGCGCCAGGCCTTTTTGTTGTTGAAATAGAGGTCCACTGCCTCCCGCAGGACCCAGACCATATCGTGGGCGTTGATGTCAGAGAAGGTAAAGCCCCGGCCGGTGCCCTCGAACTTGTTGTAGGGGTGACGGTGTCCTTCAGGCCGCCGGTCTCCCGCACTACGGGGACAGTGCCGTAGCGCATAGCGATCATCTGGGACAGGCCGCAGGGCTCGCTGATGGAGGGCATCAGGAACAGGTCCGCGCCGCCGTAGATGGCGGAGGACAGGGGCGCGGAATACTGGATGCGGGCGGCAAAGCGGCCGGGATACTGGACCTGCGCCTCACGGAAGGCGGCCTCATACTGCCAGTCTCCGGTGCCCAAGACCACCATCTGCACATTCATGGCCATGATGTCGTGGAGGGCGTCGGTGACCAGGGAGAAGCCCTTGTGGCCCACCAGGCGGGAGACGCAGCCGATGAGGGGGATGTAGGGGTCCTCCTGAAGGCCCATGGCCCGCTGGAGGGCCAGCTTGCACTCGGCCTTCCCCTTCACCAGGGGCGGGCGCTGAAGTTGGCGGCCAGCCCGGAAGGGTGGCGGCAGGGGTCATAGAGCTGGGTATCGATGCCGTTGAGGATGCCCTCCAGCTTGAAGCTCTGCTGGTTGATGACTCCGGCCAAGCCGTGGGCATAGAAGGGCAGACGCAGCTCCTGGGCGTAGGTGGGCGAGACGGTGGTGACGAAGTTGGAGGCCATGATGGCGCCCTTCATCAGGTTGACGTCCTTGTAGTAGCCCAGCATCCCCTCGTTGAGATAGCTGCGGTCCAGGCCAATGACGTCCTCCAGTACCTGGTCGCCGTAGCGGCCCTGATACTCGATGTTGTGGATGGTGAACACGCTCCGGGCGTTCCCCAGCTGGGGGATGCGGTACTTCTCCTCCAGCAGGTAGACGGAGACCAGGGCGGTCTGCCAGTCGTTGCACTGGATGATGTCCGGGGCCCAGCCGAAGTGGCCCGGCGTCTCGATGACGGCCCGGGAGAAGTAGGCGAACCGCTCACAGTCATCAAAGTGGCCGTACAGCTGCCAGCGTTTGAAGTAATACTCATTGTCCACGAACCAGTAGGTGACGCCGTCCTGCTCCAGGGAGAAGACACCGCAGTACACGTGCCGCCACGACAGAGTGACGTTGTAATACTGCTCGAACTTCATCTGGCTGCGCCACTGTTCTCCGACCCCTCATACAGCGGTAGGATCACCTTGACCTCGTGGCCCTCCCGGGCCAGGGCCTGGGGCAGGGAGCCGGCCACATCGGCCAGGCCGCCGGTCTTGATAAAGGGCGCAACCTCGGAGGAGGCAAACAGAATTCTCATAGATCAGTTCCTTTCTTCATATCAGCGCGGAGGGAGGCCCCTTGTCCGGTCAGGGGCCTCCCCTGCGATCAGACGATGGAATCCTTGGAGATGGCCAGCGGATAGGTGGAGTGGCCCATCAGTATCCGGTCCTGATTCACCTGGACATTCTTGTCGGTGATGGTGTAGGACAGGAGGCACCTGCGCGGATGATGGTCCCCTGCATCAGGACGCTGTTGGAGACCTTGGCGCCTGCCTCCCCACAATGACGCCGCGGGAGAGGATGGAGTTCTCCACCTCGCCCTCGATGAAGCAGCCGTCGGCCACCAGGGAGCGGTTGGACACGGCCTCGGGGCCGTAGTAGGTGGAGGGATTGGACTGATCCTTGGTACGGATGGGGCGGTCCGGATTGAACAGGTCCGCCCGCACCGCTGGGTCCAGCAGGTCCATGGAGTGCTGGAAGTAGTCGGCCACGGACTGGAAGCGGGCCACATAGCCTCTGTGGAGATAGGGCAGCACCTTCAGGGTGCTCAGACGGGGAAGCAGAACGCCCCTGCTGAAGTTGTGGATGTTATGGGCGGCGCAGTAGTCCACCATGTCCAGCAGCAGCTTTTTGGAGATGATGTAGGTCTCCAGCGACTCCAGGGCGTTGGCCGCGTGAGCGGGATTGATGGACAGATCGCTCACCAGTCCATCGGGACCCTGGGTGATGTAGACGGTGTTGCGGGGGGGCGCCCTTCAGCTCCTGGGTGCAGAGGATGGTGATGTCAGCACCGCTGTCCAGATGCTGCTGGAACACTTCGGCCACGGGCAGGTTGACCACCATGTCGCCCCAGCCCATGATGACATACTCCTGACGGATGTTCTGGAGATAGGTGTAGATGCCCGCCAGCGCCTCCATGTTGCCGCGGTATTCCCCGCTGCCGCCCCGCTCTGCCACGCCGAAGGGGGGCAGGATGCGCAGGCCGCCGTGCTTGCGGCTCAGGTCCCAGTCCTTGCCGGAACCCACATGGTCCAGCAGGGACTGATAGCTCTCGTGGACGATTAGGCCCACGTCGGTGATACCCGCGTTGACATAGCTGGACAACATGAAGTCGATCAGGCGGTACCGACCGCCGAAGGGCAGAGAGACAGGTATTGCGGGGGGCGGGTCAGCTCACCTAGATTGGAGTCAGAATGGTAGGCAAACAGGATGCCGTGGAGATCGTTCATACCCGCTCACCTCCTTTCACATCTTCCCGGACCATGGCGCTGGGCGTCACGGTGGCCTTCTCTCCACGGTGACGCCGCCTGCCACTACGGCGATGCCCCAGCCGGGAGAATCGTCCGGAGGCGCGCCCACCACGGCGCCCGCCTCCACCACGGCGTCCTCCGCCACGATGGCGTAGGAGATGCTGGCACCGGCTTTCACCACGGTGCCGGGCATGAGGATGGAGTACTCCACCTTGGCCCCCTCCTCCACCGTGACGGAGTGGAAGAGGACCGAGTTGGCCACCGAGCCGTCCACCTGGCAGCCGCCGGTGACCAGGGAGTGGGAGATCACGGCGTTGGGGCCTGTGACGTGGGGAGGTTTGATGGGGGTGCGGGCGTAAATGGGCCAGCTGGTATCATAAAGATCGATGCCGCTGTGGGGGGCCAGCATGTCCATGTTTGCGTCCCACAGAGGAGTTGATGGTGCCAACATCCTTCCAGTAGCCGTGGAAGCGGTAGGCCATCAGCTTCTCACCTGCGGCGAGCATGTTGGGGATGATGTTCTTCCCGAAGTCGTTGGAAGACTTGGGATCTGCCTCATCATCGATAAGGTAGCGGCGCAGCTTCTGCCAGGAAAAGACGTAGATGCCCATAGAGGCGAGGTTGCTCTTGGGCTGGGGGGCTTCTCCTCGAACTCATAGATCTGGTCGTTCTCGTCCACGTTCATGATGCCGAAGCGCTTGGCCTCGTCCATGGTGACCTCCAGCACGGAGATGGTGCAGGCGGCACCGGTCTTCTTGTGCAGGTCCACCATGTCGGCGTAGTTCATTTTATAGATGTGGTCACCGGACAGGATGACCACATAGTCCGGGTCATACAGGTCCAGGAAGCCGATGTTCTGATAGATGGCGTTGGCGGTGCCCTTGTACCAGGTGCCCTGGTCCCCCTCACGCATGTAGGGGGGGGATATGTACGCCGCCGTCGGCCCGGTCCAGGTCCCAGGGCTGGCCGCTGCCGATGTAGCTGTTCAGCTCCAGCGGCCGGTACTGGGTGAGCACGCCCACGGTGTCGATGCCGGAGTTGACGCAGTTGGACAGGGGAAAGTCGATGATGCGGTACTTCCCGCCGAAGGGGACGGCGGGCTTTGCTACATGGCTGGTCAGGGCGTAAAGCCGGCTGCCCTGCCCTCCGGCCAGCAGCATTGCCACAACTTCTTTCTTCATCTCATTCATCACCTCTTGGATTGATAAGCACACACAGGGAAGTATCGTATAACAGACCAGGAGCAAACGGAGAAACTGGTCCGGTTATGCCTCTTTTTTCCGATTGGAGGCTCCGGGCTTGGCGGGGCGCTTGCCTTGCCGGCGGGGCCGGTTTTTTCCGATTTGACGCCTTGGGCTTGCGCTTGGGGGAACTTGCGGGTACAGCGGTAGATGACGGCGGCCATGGGGGGCAGGTCGATCTCCATGGACTGGTCCTGGTCGTGGCAGGGGATGTACTCGGTGCGTACAGGGTCCTGGTCGCCAAGGCCTCCCCGCCGAAGGACACGTCATCTGTGTTCAGCACACGGACCACATCCCGGCGAAGGGGGTCCCCACCCGATAACCCTTCCGGTGTACCGGAGAGAAGTTGCACACTACCAGCAGGGGGCTGCCCTCCTTGTCCCAGCGGAGGAAGGAGACAGTGTTGGCCTGGTTGTCATCGGCGCACAGCCACTGGAAGCCCTGCCAGGAGTCATCCTGCTCCCAGAGGGCGGGCTGCTCCAGATAGAAGGCGTTGGCCGCCTTAAAGAACTCCTGGGTCTGGCGGTGGGGCTCGTACTGGAGCAAATGCCAGTCCAGGGAATATTCATAGTGCCACTCGTTCCACTGGGCCAACTCGGCACCCATAAAGGTGAGCTTTTTGCCCGGGTGGGCAAGCATATAGGTATAGAAGACCCGGACGCCGGCAAACTTCATGGGGTTGTCCCCGGGCATCTTGCCAAAGAAGGAGCCCTTCATGTGGACCACCTCGTCGTGGGAGAGGGGCAGGACGTAGTTCTCTGAGAAGGCATACATCAGGGAAAAAGTGATATCCCTGTGGTGGAACTGCCGGAAGTATGGGTCCATTTTGATGTAGTGGCAGATGTCGTTCATCCAGCCCATGTTCCACTTGAAGTTGAACCCCAGGCCCCCGTCGCTCACCGGATAGGTGACCTTGGGCCAGGCGGTGGACTCCTCCGCGATCATCAGCACGTCGGGATGGGCACCGAAGACCATCTCGTTGAGGCGCTGGAGGAACTCGATGGCCTCCAGGTTCTCCTTACCGCCGTGGATGTTGGGTGGATCCACTCTCCGGGCCTTGCGGCCATAGTCCAGGTAGAGCATGGAGGAGACCGCATCCACCCGCAGGCCGTCAAAGTGGAACTCATCCAGCCAGAACATGGCGGAGGAGTAGAGGAAGGAGCGGACCTCGTTGCGTCCGTAGTCAAAGACGTTGGTGCCCCAGTCGGCGTGCTCTCCCTTCCGGGGTCGGCATACTCGTAGGTGGGGGTGCCGTCAAAGTGATATAGGCCGAACTCATCCCGGGGGAAGTGGGCCGGGACCCAGTCCATGATGACGCCGATGCCAGCCTGGTGCATCTGGTCCACGAAATACATCAGGTCGTGGGGGTGCCGAAGCTGGTGGCGGCAAAGTAGCCGGTACACTGGTAACCCCAGGAGGCATCCAGGGATGTTCGGTGACAGGGAGGAGCTCCACATGGGTGAAGCCCAGCTCCTTCACATAGGGGACCAGATAGGCGGCCAGATCCCGGTAGCTGAGGAACTCCCCTTCCCCGTGCGGCGCCAGGAGCCCAGGTGACATTCATAGATGTTCATAGGGCGGCGGTAGGGGGCGTTTTTTGGCCCGATAGTCCAGCCAGGCCCGGTCCCCCCACTGGTAACCGGAGAGGTCGTAAAGCTTGGAGGCGGTGCCTGGGCGAGCCTCTGCGTGAAGGCAAGGGGTCAGCCTTGCCGGTCAGGCGGCCATCCTTGGTATGTACCGCATATTTATACGCGTCATACTGCTGAAGGCCGGGGATGAACCCCTCCCAGATGCCGCCCTGAACAGGGTCAGAGGGTTGGCGTTGGGGTCCCAGTCGTTGAAATAACCAAAGACACACACCTGCTGGGCGTTGGGGGCCCAGACTCGGAAATAGTAGCCGGGGACACCGTCCTGCTCGCCGGCATGGGCGCCGAAGCACTCCCAGGCATGGGTGCTGTGTCCATCACTGAACGCTCTCAGTTCATGTTCCGGGGCATAAACCGGGGCATTTTTTCTTCGTTTTGGCCAATGAAACCACCTCAAATCACTCTTTTTGTGTCACAAATGGTCGAAAAGCACGAACAAAAACCAAAAATTCTCCTCTATATTTATAAAAATTATACAACAGAAGAGAGGACGCGTCAAGAAAAAGCCGGTAAAATGGAATTTATTCGGAGCCCCCCGGCGGCCGGGGAGCCCGAACAGGGCGTCAGCGGGCCATCAGCAGCCGCTGAAACATCTTTCCAAAGATGCCGGGAATGGTGAGGCGGTCCACCTGCTGGGAGGCGACGATG
>VOFC01004691.1_pt1 | contig 29643 bp, 45 predicted proteins | sample 5384161 | NCBI WGS metagenome assembly VOFC01 (sample SAMN12384722, study PRJNA508395) | human gut metagenome | isolation source: healthy gut B | host: Homo sapiens | reverse complement strand
TTAAACGTATAATTCGTGAGGCGGAGGATAAGGGTAATCTTATAAACGCAACATACGGCAGAAGAACAAGAGCCGTTATAGTAACCGATTCCGACCATATTGTTCTGTCGGCTTTGCAGACGGAAACGGTATCAGGCAGACTTAGCGGTGATACAGGAGAGGAGAGCGTTAAAGGCGATGAGTAGAGGTGTACTTTTTGTAATGTCGGACCGTCGGGAACGGGCAAAGGAACGATTTGTAATGAACTTCTTGCAAATGAAAATAACGACGTATTTTTGTCCGTATCGTCAACAACGAGAGAAAAACGCAAAGGTGAAACCGACGGCGTGACATATAATTATACAACGGTGGAAAACTTTAAGAAGATGATAGACAACGGAGAAATGCTTGAATATGCTATGTACAGCGGCAATTATTACGGTACTCCGAAAAAGACTGTTGAAGATATGCTTGAGGGCGGTAAAAACGTTTTGCTTGAAATCGAGCCGCAAGGCGCACTTAAAGTTAAGAAACTTTTTGAAGAGGCTGTACTTATGTTTATAGCACCGCCGTCAATGAAAGTTTTAAAACAGCGACTTGAGGACAGAGGCCGTGAAACGGCAGAACAAATAGAAGAACGACTTGAGGCGGCAAAATGGGAATTATCTCAGTCGACGAAGTATGACTGTATATTCGTAAACGACGAACTTGGCGAGTGTGTTCTTGAAGTCGAAGAAACAATGCGTGATAAGGTTCAAAAGCGTAACCTTGTTGATAAATTATTAGCTGAAAATTATTGATTACTGGAGGAATATTATTATGATGATTAAACCTGGAATTTCGGAACTTTCAAAGTGTGTGGACAGCCGTTATACACTTGTTACAATGGCGGCAAAACGTGCGAGAATGATTGGTGAAGAACGTATGCACGATATGGACGCATACGGCGATGAAAAACCTGTATCAGTTGCGGCAGAGGAAATCGTAGAGGGAAAAGTAGGATATGTTCGTTCAGAGGCTATCAAGCGTGCAAAGGCTTGGGAGGACGAAAAGGCTGCGGCTATTCTTTCTCTAAACAGTAATGATGACGTACAGCCGGAAGAAATCGAAGTTGCAGAAGACGATACAGAAGATAACGAATAATAATGATAGCAAAAATTATTGTGGATAATAAGTCAAAGCAAGTTGATAAACCTTTTGATTATCTTGTCCCGAAAGAACTTGAAGACAAAATTAAAATAGGCAGCAGAGTGCTTGTTCCGTTTTCTTCCGGTAACAGAGAAATTGAGGGATTTTGTGTCGGCACTGCGGATACAAGTGACAGTAAACGTCTTAAATCCATAATAAGAACGGCAAATGATTCGATAGGCTTTTGACGAAGATATGCTTGAACTTATCGAGTGGATGCATAAAAATATCTTGCGTCATACCTTGATATAATTCATACGATTGTTCCTTCAGGTACGGCACTTAAAACGAAAGAATGGATTATTCTTGAAAATAAAAGTGAGGAAAAGTCGGAGATACGCCGACGTATTACAGAAAATACTTACCGATAACGGCGGCAGTATGGAATTTAAAGGACTTAAAGAAATGTGCGGAGTTGATATACAAAATCAAGTTCGTGCAATGATTAAAGAGGGTACTTTAAAAAAGGAATACAGACAATCGGTTGATATTAAGGATAAAAAAATTAAATGTGTAAAGCTTATATGTGACAGAGAAACAGCACTTGAAAGTGCCGAAATTTTACGCAGAAAAGCACCTGTTCAAGCAAAAATGCTTGAAGTGCTAAGCGAAAACGAGTATGTTTCTCTTGCCGATTTACAGAAATTCACAAACGGCTCACACAGTACTGTAAAAAGCACTTGAAAAGAAAAAATCTTGTCAATGTGTTTGATATGACGGTTGAACGTGATCCGTATTGGAACAGAGTTTTTGAGAAAACAGAAAAGATGGTTCCGACACCGGAACAGGAATACGCGATAGACGAAATCACAAATTCCGTCAAATCGGGTGACGGAGGAATATATCTTCTGCACGGTGTGACAGGCAGCGGTAAAACCGAAGTTTTTATGCAGACGATTGAAAATGTGATAAATATGGGTAAAAGTGCGATTATGCTTGTACCCGAAATATCGCTTACACCGCAGATGGTTTCAAGATTTATGTCGCGATTCGGCGGCAGAGTTGCTATTTTTTCACAGCGGTTTGTCCACCGGTGAAAGATATGACCAATGGAAGAAAATTCGTGACGGTGAGGCTGATATTGTAATCGGTGCAAGAAGTGCGATTTTACACCGCTTAAAAATATCGGCGTTATAATAATGGACGAGGAACATTCCGATACTTATAAGTCGGATATGTCACCGAGATACCACGCACGCGAAACGGCAATATTCAGAGCAAGTCAGTTTGGTGCGGCGGTTGTCTTGGCATCGGCAACACCGTCTGTTGAAAGCTATTACAAAGCACAGACAGGCGAATATAAGCTGATTGAAATGAATACAAGATACAATAAAAATAAAATGCCCGAAATATCGGTTATTGATATGCGCAGCGAGTTGGAAAAGGGCAATAAAAGTATGCTTTCGGGTAAATTGTATAACGAAATCGAAGAAAATTTAAAACGCGGTGAACAGACAATTTTGTTTCTTAACAGACGTGGATTTTCTACATTTGTTTCGTGTCGCAGTTGTGGATATGTACCGCATTGTCCGAATTGCAACATATCGCTTACATATCATAAATTTGAGGATAAATTAAAGTGTCACTACTGCGGATATGAACGACCGAATTATAAGCTTTGTCCGAAATGCGGAAGTAATTATATACGTTATTTCGGCGGCGGTACGCAAAAAGGTGGAGGACGAATTAAACCGTCTGTTCCCAAATGCGACAACTGTCAGAATGGATATGGATACAACGGGTAAAAAGCAGTCGCACGAGAAGATTTTACAGAAGTTTGAAAAAGATAAAATCGATATTCTTATCGGTACGCAAATGGTGGCAAAAGGACTTGATTTTGAAAATGTAACGCTTGTAGGAGTTATAACGGCAGATACAATGCTCAATATTAACGATTACCGAAGCGGTGAGAGAACTTTTGCAATGCTTGAACAGGTTTCGGGACGTGCCGGCAGAGGAAGTAAAGAGGGCAGAGCCGTTATTCAGACGTATACGCCTGAACATGAGGCGGTGAGCCTTGTAAAAAGTCACAATTACAGAACTTTTTACGATAAGAAATTGCAAAACGAAAGCTTATGTGGTATCCGCCGTTTTGTAAAATAGTGAGTGTGCATTTTCAAGGCAATGTTGAAAATATTGTTGCGAAAAACGGCAAAATATTTTTTAAACATTGCCGAAAAAACACAGAATATATCACAGAAAATACAGGTTTTAGGACCCGTGCCGTCATATATTTCAAAAAATAAAAAACAAATACAGATGGCAGATTATTTTTAAATGCGAAGATGACGATAACTTAGGTGAGATACTTTCACAAGCCGAAATGACTTGCAGAAAAAACAAGGGATTTTCGGATGTGACGATAATAATAGACAAATCACCCGGTATGATAAATTAGAGAGGGGGAAACATAATGGCAATCAGAGAAATAAGGGAAAAAGGCGATGAAATCCTTTATAAGAAATGCAAAACTGTAGTGAAGTTTGACGAAAAACTTCATATACTTCTTGACGATATGTATGAAACAATGCAAAGCCGTGACGGTGTCGGACTTGCAGCTCCGCAAGTGGGAATACTGAAACGTGCGGTTGTCATAGATATCGGTGACGGTAAAATTGAACTTATAAACCCTGAAATAGTAGAAGAAAGCGGAGAACAGACCGGCAGTGAAGGCTGTCTTAGCGTACCCGGAGTGTTCGGCGAGGTTACAAGACCGAATGTCGTAACCGTAAAAGCACAGGACAGGGACGGCAAGTGGTTTAAAATCACAGGTAAGGAACTCTTGGCAAGAGCTTTTTGTCACGAAATTGAACACCTTGACGGTAAATTGTTCTTGGACAGAGTAATTAGATTTATTGACTAACGGAGATGGTTGAATGAGAATTTTATTTATGGGTACACCCGATTTTGCGGCGGCGAGCCTTAAAAGCTATGACAGACGCAGGTCTTGATGTTGTGGGTGTTGTATCTCAGCCGGACAGACCGAAAGGCAGAGGACATAAACTTGTACCGACTGATGTTAAGGCGGCGGCACTTGAGGCCGGTATAGAAAATATATATCAGCCCGAAAAACTGAGAAACGGTGAACTTCAGCCTGTTCTTGACAAACTAAAACCAGAGCTTATTGTCGTTGTTGCATACGGCAAAATTTTTGCCTGATTATATAATAGATTATCCGAAATACGGCTGTATTAATGTACACGCGTCACTTTTGCCGAAGTACAGAGGTGCGGGACCTATTCAGTGGGCGATTATAAACGGCGAAAAGGTTACCGGCGTTACAACGATGAAAATGGACAGCGGACTTGACACCGGCGATATGCTTTTTAAAAGCCGAAACCGAAATCGGTGAATATGAAACGGCAGAAGAATTATTTGACCGTTTAGCCGTAATAGGTGGCGACTTGCTTTTTAAAAACAATAGACGGACTTGAAAAAGGCAGTATAACACCTACTCCGCAAAATGATAAGGAGCATACATATGCGCCTATGATTTCAAGAAAAACGGAGTTATAGATTGGAGCAAATCGGCTCGTGAAATTTCAAAACTGATATGTGGTATGAATTCGTGGCCGCTTGCTTGCACAAAATATAAAGACGGAATTTTAAAAATTGTTTCCGCAAGAGTTTGTGATGAAAATTCGGATAAAGAGGCGGGAGAAATACTTGCACTTGAAAAGGGAAAAGGACTTAAAATTTCTTGCGGTGAGGGAACATTGTACATTGTAACGGCACAGTTCCCAAACAGTAAAAAAAATGAATGTTGAAGATTATGCAAGAGGACATGAAATTGAATTAGAGTTGTACTCGGAAAGGAGTAATTATGTTCAGCTATTATTTTGACCCAACGTATGTACTTGTAATAATTGCATTTTTACTTACATTGTTTGCGTCAATGGGAGTTAAATCGACTTTCAGTAAATACAATGATGTAAGAAGTTCAAGAGGAATTACCGCGGCAAGTGCGGGCAAGACAAATTTTGATGCAAACGGACTTCAGAATATAAGAATTGAACACGTTTCGGGCGACCTTACAGACCACACAGCCCGAATGAAAACGTCATAAGACTGTCGGATTCAACATATAATTCTACATCGGTAGCCGCAATAGGTGTTGCGGCACATGAATGCGGTCACGCGGTTCAGCATCATAGGATACGTTCCGATAAAAATTCGTAACGGAATTGTGCCGATAGTAAATGTCTGCAACACGCTTTCAATGCCGATTTTCATAATCGGACTTATACTCGGACTTGGCAGACTGGCAATGGTCGGTGCGATACTTTTCGGTGCGGTGCTTGTATTTCAGCTTGTAACATTGCCGACTGAAATCAATGCGTCAAGACGTGCAATGAAAACTCTTGAAAGTATGTACTTACTTGAGGGTGATGAGCTTACAGGTGCAAGGAAAACACTTACGGCGGCGGCTATGACATATGTTGCGGCGGTTGCGTCAACGGCACTTCAATTTTAAGACTTGTTTTATTGGCAAATCGTAGGAGAGATTAATGAGTAACGCAAGAGAAATTGCAATGAAAGTAATATACGACGTTGAATTTAACGGAGCATATTCAAATATGGCATTGAAAAAAGCTTTGAAAACGGATATGCCAAAACAGGATAAGGCGTTTATTTCCAATCTTGTTTACGGCGTCACAGACAGAAAATTGACTCTTGATTATGTTATAGGAAAGTTTTCAAAGATAAAATTGAAAAAAATATCGAAGTATATTCTTATAGTTTTGAGAATGGGAATATATCAGATAATGTTTATGGATAAAGTGCCGACAAGTGCCGCAGTGAATGAAAGCGTAAAGCTTGCAAGAAGATACGGTCACGGTGCATCGGCAGGATTTGTAAACGGACTTTTGAGAAATGTGTCGAAAACAGAAATCGAATATCCGTCCGATAAAACAGAATATTTGTCTGTCAAATATTCGTTCCCGATGTGGCTTTGTGAAAAGTGGATTGATGAATTCGGATATGATTTTACCGAAAAATTGATTGAAAGTTTCGGCATGGAAAAAAAGACTTAATATTCGACCGAACAGATTAAAGATAACGGCAGATGAACTTTGCAAAAAGTTTAACGACAACGGAATAAATGCCGAAGTTTATGACGGTTATATAGTGTCGGACGGATTTGACATTTCGGCGGACAGCTTTATATAATGACGGATATTACACAATACAGGATTCAGCAGCAATGCAGACAGCAAAAGTGCTTGCACCGTGTGAGGGTGACACAGTGATTGATATGTGTGCCGCACCGGGCGGAAAGACAACGCATATTGCGGAATTGATGAACAACAAAGGCAAAATATATGCCTTTGACGTACACGAACATAAAATAGAGCTTATAAAAAGAATGCCGAAAGGCTCGGAATAACGATAATCGAACCTAAACTTTCGGACGGCTGTAAAATAGACGAAAGTATGATAAATACGGCAGATAAAATACTTTGTGATGTTCCGTGTTCGGGTTTGGGAATAATCGGACGAAAGCCCGAAATAAAGTGGAACAGGGCAGAGGATAACGATTTACCGAAAATTCAAAGACAGATACTTGACAATGCGTCAAAATATCTTAAAATAAACGGTGAGATTGTTTATTCAACGTGTACGATTGAAAAAGAAGAAAATGAGGCTGTTACAGACAGCTTTACGGCGGATAACGAAAATTTTGAAAAAGTATTTGAAAAGACATTTTATCCGCATATAGATAACACAGACGGATTTTATATCTGTAAGATGAAAAGGATTAAGTAAATGATTGATTTAAAAGATTTTGAATATGATGAATTAATTGAATATCTTACATCCGTCGGCGAGAAGAAATTCAGAGCCGAGCAGATTTTTTCGTGGCTGCATAAAGGAGTAACAAGCTATGACGAAATGACGAACCTGTCAAAGGCAACAAGGGAAAAACTTGAAAAAGAAACGTATGTTTCAACGCTTAAAATCAGAGAAAAATATGTATCGAAAATAGACGGTACTGTAAAATATCTCTTTGAACTTCCGGACGGAAATTGTATAGAAAGCGTTGTTATGCGTTATCATCACGGACTTACGATTTGTATATCAAGTCAAGTCGGCTGCAGAATGGGTTGTCGTTTTTGTGCATCAACGATAGGCGGACTTTACAGAAGTTTAACGCCGGGTGAAATACTTAATCAAGTTATTTTTGCACAAAAAAGACGTCGGCGAGCGTATAAGCAATATTGTTATGATGGGTATAGGCGAGCCGCTTGACAATTTCGATAACGTCATAAAGTTTTTTGCACAATGTAAACCATGAAAAAGGACTTAACATAGGATACAGACACATTTCACTGTCAACCTGCGGTGTTGTGCCGGGGGATATACGCGTTGGCAAAGGAAAAACTTCCTATAACGCTGACAATATCTCTGCATGCGCCTAACAATGAAATTCGTGACAGTATAATGCCTGTAAATCATAAATACGATATTGAAGAATTATTGACGGCTTGCAGAGAATATGTAAAGACGACAAACAGACGTATCAGTTTTGAATATTCTCTTATTCACGGTGTAAATGACAGTATGGCAAATGCAGAGGAACTGGCAAATCTTGTCCGTGACCTGCACGGGCATATAAATCTTATACCTGTAAATAAAGTTGAAGAAAGAAATTTTGAAAAAGGAAGTAATGACGATATAAGAGCGTTCCAAGAAAAATTGACACATCTTGGCATAAATGCGACAGTAAGACGTGAACTCGGCTCAGATATATCAGCTTCTTGTGGACAACTGAGAAAAAAAAAGTGATATAATATCAAAAAACTATAATTCTTTAGTGAAATGAGGTGATTTTCAAAATGCAGTTTGGTGCGGTTACCGATATAGGAATGCACAGAAAAATTAATGAGGACAATTATTACGTAAATGAAAGCGACACGTTCCCTTACGCAGTTGTTGCGGACGGAATGGGCGGTCATCAAGCCGGTGAAGTCGCAAGTATGATGGTTGTCGATATTATAGAAAACCACTTAGAAAAAATCTTGATACCGAACTCGACTATGTAGAGGCAGGAGAAGTTATACGTCAGGCGTTTATATCGGCGAACAGTATCATATACAATTATGCAAAGAATCATTATAAAGTAATGGGAATGGGAACAACGGCGACGCTTGCAATGATTTATCAAAAACAAAATTATTACGGCACACGTCGGAGATTCACGAGCCTATATGATAGGTGACGAAATCAAACAGATAACAAAAAGACCATTCCTATGTACAGGAACTTGTATCAAGAGGTGAAATAAGTCCCGAAATGGCAAAAAAATCACCCTAAAAAAGAACTACATAACGCGTGCTATGGGTGCAGAGGACACCGTAAAAGTAGATATTTCGATTAAACCTTATAACGGTGAAACTCTTGTGCTATGCTCTGACGGCCTTACAAATTTCGTAGAGGACGATGAAATCAGAACATATATTAAAAATAAAAGCAACCTTCAGAAAAGTGCGGAAGAACTTGTAGCACTTGCAAATGAACGAGGCGGCGGAGATAATATTACCATTGTGGCTTTGGAAAGGGAGAAATGTGATAATGAACAGTGATAATTTAGTTGGAATAACACTTGGAAATAGATATGATATGCTTGAAAAAATCGGTACCGGCGGTATGGCTACAGTTTATAAGGCGAAAGATACGCTTTTAAACCGATATGTTGCGATAAAAATACTTCGTGATTCGCTTGAGGGTGAAGAACAGGTTGTTTCAAACTTTATAAAAGAGGCTCAGTCATCGGCGAGCTTGGTACACAATAACATTGTGTCTGTTTACGATGTCGGCGAAGAAAAACGGGCTTAATTATATGGTTATGGAATACGTTGACGGCATTACACTTAAAGAATACATAAAGCAAAAGGGTGCACTTCCTTGGCAGGAGGCCTGCGACTTTGCTATTCAGATCGGACAAGGTATAAGCGAGGCACATTCTATTAATATAATACATCGCGATATTAAACCTCAAAATATTCTTATGACAAAGGACAAAACTTTGAAAGTAACGGACTTCGGTATTGCCAGAGCTGTTGCGGGAGAAACTACCGTTGTCGGCGGAAGTGCTTTGGGTTCGGTGCATTATATTTCGCCTGAACAGGCAAGAGGCGGATTTACGGATGCAAGAAGTGATATATATTCACTTGGTATTGTGCTTTACGAAATGCTTACCGGAAAAGTCCCTTTGACGGTGATACTCCTGTGAGCGTAGCGCTTATGCACCTTGAAAAGAACCTGTAAACGTTAAATGCGTAAATCTTGATATACCGACTGATTTGGCGTATGTTACAATGAAAGCAATTTCAAAAAGAACAAAGTAACAGATACCAAAATGTACAGGAATTTGTTGACGATCTTCATGCTGTACTTGCAGATGAGCCGCTTCCGAGCCGCGATGATGTATATGAAGAAGTAACACCGCAGGAAGATTATGCGTATGACGACGAAAGTGATTTTGACGATAATCTTGATGTGCCGGAAACGGTAGAGGAGGAAGAACCTTATGAAGAGGAACTTCCTGCAAGAGGTCGTACAAAACGTAAAAAGCAGTAAAGAAAAAAAGAATAAAAAGCAGAAGAAAGAGGACAGGATTGCTGTTGTTCTTGCAATTTCAACGGCAGCGGTTATTTTGCTTATAGTACTCGGAACATTTTTCTTTATAAATATGCGTAAAGAGGCGATTGTGCCTAATCTTACAAATATGACTGTTGAAAAGGCAACTGCGGAACTTGAAAAGGCAGGACTTCATTTGGCTGATGAAATCGAATATTCGCTTTCGGATACAGTTGCGGAAAACTGCGTAATTTCACAAGACCCTACAGCTAAAAAAGGTTGTGGCAAAAATTCTGATGTAAAACTTATAGTTTCAATAGGTTCATCGGGCGGTGATATTGTAGCGCCTGATGTTACGGGAAAACAGTTTGATGAGGCTATTGCGGAAATTCTTGAACTTGAGCTTAACTATACGGTTGTTGAGGAAGAATCTGATGATGTACCGTCGGGATATGTAATTCGTCAGACACCATTGGGCGGAACAAAACTTAACAAAGACGATATTATAAATATCCACGTCAGCAAAGGTAAGGGAGGAAGCAGTGCGCAAGCTACTCCTGCGACTGAAAGAGTATCTGTTCCGAGCATAATCGGTTTGGGCAGAGAACAGGCGGAGGCAACACTTAAAGCAAACGGCTTAAATCTCGGTAACGTTTCAAGAAAAGCGTCTTCTGCACAAGAGGGAACTGTTATTTCACAAAGTCCTGAACTTGGCAAGACTGCGAATAAAGGCTCATATGTAAGCATTGTACTTTCAAAGGGTGAAGAAGCTCAGGCAGATCAATCAAATCAACAAGCGGAACAAAATAATTCATCACAGACAAAAAATGAACAAAACAATGCAAGCACAAACCAAAACAGTTCAAGCAATTCAAATACATCAAGCAACGACAATTCAAGTTCAAACACATCTGACAGTTCAAACAGTGATTCGGGTTCATCAAACCAAACATCAACAAGAACTTTCACTGTAAAAATTCCGGACACTGCAGATGATTCGGTTGATGTTGAAATTGTAGCAAACGGAAAAACAGTTCATAATGCAGTTCACTCAAAGGACGAAGGCACTGTATCGGTTGAAATTACAGGCTCGGGAACTGCGGAAGTTCAGGCTTATATAGACGGAAGTAAGGTAAGTGACAGAACAATAAACTTTAATTAGAGGTAATTATGGTTGGAACTATAATGAAAGGTATTGGAGGCTTTTACTATGTAAAGGCCTCTGATAGCATATACGAATGTAAAGCAAGGGGAATTTTTCGCAAGGAAAAGATAACACCTATGATTGGCGATAAGGTGAATATTGAAACGGACGGCGAAAAAGGCAGTATTATTGAAATAATGCCGAGAAAATCGTCGCTTATAAGACCGCCGGTTGCAAATGTTGATACAATGATGCTTGTCGTTGCGGCGGCGTCACCGGAGCCGAATTTGTTTTTGATAGACAAAATGCTTATAAATGCGGAGATTAATAATATAACTCCTGTTATTTGCATTAATAAAACAGATATAAAAAAACGTGAGGATATAGAAGAAATATATTCAAAAGCCAAATATAAAATATTTTCTGTAAGTGCCGAAAGACAAGACGGCACGGATTTGCTTATGGGTTATTTGAAGGATAAGACGACTGCATTTGCGGGACTTTCGGGAGTTGGTAAGTCGAGTCTTTTGAGTATTATCACAAACGGAGAGCTTGAAACGGGAAGTATTTCCGAAAAAATAAGCCGCGGAAAACATACGACGCGTCACGTTGAATTGTTTGAACTTGAAAGCGGAGGCTTTGTACTTGATACACCGGGTTTCAGTTCACTTGAAATTGAAAATATAAAGGCTGACGATTTGTGGCAGTATTTTCCCGAAATGGCGGACTCTCAAAATAAATGCCGTTTCAGAGGATGCTCACATATAAACGAGCCTGATTGCTATATAAAAGAAAAGCTTGAAAACGGAGAAATGGCTCAGTCACGATACGACAGCTATACTCAAATATACAATAAACTAAAATCAGTAAAGGAATGGAAAAAAAATGATATTATCACCGTCTATATTGTCGGCAGATTTCGGTATACTTGCCGAGCAGGTAAAAAAGGGCAGAGAACGGGAGCACAGTGGTTGCATATTGATGTTATGGACGGACATTTTGTTCCGAATATGACTTTTGCAATGCCTGTTATAAAGTCATTACGCAAGTATACAGATATGTTTTTTGATGTACATCTTATGATAGATAAGCCGGAAAGATATATTGATGAATTTATCAATGCCGGTGCGGACAGGTGTTACTTTTCATATCGAGGCAACCGATAAGCCGAAAGAATGTATTGAAATGATACAGAAGAGAGGTAAAAAGCGGCGATTTCGATTAATCCGAAAACACCTGTATCGGCGATTGAAAAGTACCTTGATAAAGTCGATATGGTGCTTGTTATGAGCGTTGAGCCGGGTTACGGCGGTCAGAAATATATTGAAAGCGTTAATGAAAAAAGATTTCGTATATTCGTGAAAAAATGGGCAGTGACTTTGATATTGAAGTTGACGGCGGAATTAATGCAAACAATATTGACAATGCGATTAATGCAGGCGCAAATATAATTGTTGCGGGAACGGCTGTGTTTAATGACGATATTGAGGGGCTCTGTAAGGAGTCTTATGAGATAATGCGTGCGGTAATAATCGGTAACGGTGATATAAAAGACTATCAATATATAAAAAGCAAAATCAATGACAATGATTTTATAATATGTGCCGACGGTGGCTATAACCATGCGGAAAAATGGGGATAGTGCCTGATGTGCTTATAGGTGATTTTTGATTCGGCAAAGAATTTTGAAAAAGTTAAGGACAGAATTGAATATCCAAAACGCAAAGGATTTTACAGACGGTGAACTTGCGGTAGCTTACGCGGTGGATAATGGATATGAAGACATAGTCCTTATCGCCATGACAGGCGACCGTTTTGACCACAGTATAGCGGATATTTTATTGCTTGAAAAGTGTAAAAACGGTGTGCTTATAGACGATAATAATGAAATTTATTTGTTAAAAGATAAATTGTCGTTAAACGGAAAAACAGGACAAACTCTGTCTATAATTCCGATAAAGGATAATGCGGTCGGAATAACGACAGACGGACTTGAATATCCGTTGAATGACGAAACTTTGTATTTCGGCAGCAGCCGCGGCATAAGCAATATTATGCTTGCGGATAAATGCAATATTACGATAAAAAGCGGAATGGCATTGGTAATAAAGGTGGAAAGAGTATGATATATCTTGATAATGCGGCAACAACTAAACCGTCAAAAGCGGCAGTTGATGCAATGATTAAGGCGGCGGAATGTTTCGGTAATCCGTCATCGCTTCACGGTTTGGGTATTGAGGCGGAAAAACTCATAAACGAAAGCAAAAAAATATTGCTGATATGCTTGGCGTTGAAAGTAAAAATATTTTGTTTACATCGGGCGGTACCGAGGCGAATAATTTGGCTGTTTTCGGCGTTGCGGCGGCACGTCACAAAATCGGTACAAAAATTGTTACGAGCAAAATCGAACATCCGTCTGTACTTGAGGCATTCAGAAAACTTGAAATTGACGGATTTATATGTTGAGTATCTTGACGTTGACAGTGAGGGCAGAGTAGACCTTAATATGCTTTTTAGAAACGTTCTTGATGATGAAACGATACTTATAAGCGTTATGCACGTCAATAATGAAACAGGCGTTATTCAGCCGATTGAAGAAATCAGAGAAATTATGCTTGAAAAAGCACCTTATGCACATCTTCATACTGACTGCGTGCAGTCGTTTGGTAAAATAGATGTGAAACCGAAAAAATGGGTGCGGACCTTGTTACGATAAGCAGTCATAAAATTCACGGCTTTAAAGGTACGGGTGCATTGTATGTAGCAGATACAAGAATGATACGTCCGATATTGTTCGGCGGTGAACAACAGGGTGAAATAAGACCGGGTACGGAAAATGTAGGCGGTATACTTGCGTTCGGTGCGGCGGCTGCTGAATGTGACACTGACCAATCAAAACTTATACATTTGAGAAACACAATGAAAGAAAAACTTCAAGAAATACCGAATATTAAGATAAACGGCTCTGACGAATATAATTCCGGCAGTGTTTTAAACGTATCGTTTATCGGCATAAAGGCTGAAATACTTCTTCATTCACTTGAGACACATAAAATATACGTTTCAACAGGTTCGGCTTGTTCAAGCCACAAACCGCAGCCGAGCCATGTACTTACGGCTATGGGACTTGATAAAAAAGAAATTAACGGTGCGGTGAGAATCAGTTTTGACAGATTGACAGAAGAAGCAGATGTTATAAAAGCGGCGGAAATTATTGCAAAAGAAGTTGCGACAATAAGGAGATTTATGTAAATGAAAGAGATTATTCTTGCAAAATACGGAGAAATTATATTAAAGGGCGGTAATCGTCCGAAGTTTGAAAATATACTGATGAACAACATCAGAAATTCACTGAAAAATGTGGCTGAGGTAAAGGCAAGACTTGCACAGGCTACAATTTATGTCGAAGTTTTCGATGAGGATAAAATGGATATTGTAGTGGATAGATTGTCGAAAATATTCGGTATTGTTTCAATTACAAGAGCGGTTGTTTGTGAAAAGGATATTGAGGATATAAAGGCTAAAGCCAAGGAATATTTGAAGAAAGACTTTAAGGACGGCGTTAAATTTAAGGTTGAGGCAAAGCGTTCTGATAAGCAGTTCCCGCTTAACTCACCTCAAATTTGTATGGAAGTCGGCGGTTATCTTGACGACGAATATCCGAATATAGTCGTTGATGTTCATAATCCCGAAGTTACGGTTAAAGTCGAAGTCAGAGATTTCGGTGCATACGTTTATGCAGATGAAAATAAAGTGCAGGGACAGGGCGGTATGCCGATAGGCACAGGCTCAAAGGCAACATTGCTTTTGTCAGGCGGTATTGACAGCCCTGTTGCAGGTCATATGATTTCAAAACGTGGTGTTGAAATTGATGCAGTAAACTTTTTCTCATTCCCATACACAAGTGAGAGAGCAAAAGAAAAGGTTATTGAACTTGCAAGCATAATCGCACAATATACGTCAAAAATCAATTTATATATTGTACCGTTTACGGAAATACAGCTGCAGATTGCAGAAAAATGCCCTGAGGAGCATTTGACACTTGTTATGCGTAGATTTATGATGCGTATTGCGGAAAGATTGGCGCGTAAGCATAAATCATTGGCACTTGTAACAGGCGAGAGTCGTCGACAGGTTGCAAGTCAAACTCTTGCCGCGCTTGACGTTACAAATGCGGTTGTGGATATGCCGGGTTTGCAGCCGCTTATCGGCATGGATAAGATTGAAATAGTTGACAGAGCACACGAAATCGGTACATTTGAAACATCGATTTTACCGTATGAGGACTGCTGTACAGTGTTTACACCAAAGCACCCTACAACAAATCCAAAACGTGCAAATATTGAAAAGTCTGAAAACAGACTTGACGTTGAAACACTTATTGAGGCTGCTTTGGCAGGCGTTGAAAAGATAGAAGTATATCCTAAATAATAAGGCTTGGGTGATTGATATGAAAGCGGAAGTAAACGGTTTAAACGAAAAAGTGGTAAAAATGCTTGCGGAAAGAAAAAAATGACTGTTTCGGCGGCTGAAAGCTGTACAGGAGGACTTTTTGCGGCACTTATAACAAATGTTTCGGGTGCGTCGGAGGTTTTGAATGAAAGCTTTGTGACTTATGCAAATTCGGCGAAGATGAAATATCTCGGTGTAAAGGGCGAAACATTGGAAAACACGGCGCAGTGAGTTATGAAACCGCTTTTGAAATGGCAGAGGGACTCAGAAAAACACAGGTGCGGACGTTACTGTCGGCATAACGGGTATAGCAGGTCCGACAGGCGGAACAAAAAGAAAAGCCGGTAGGACTTGTATATGTCGGCATATGCGTTATGGGTGAAACGGAAGTGAAAGAACTTCATTTAAACGGTACACGCGAAGAAGTTCGTGAGTGTACTTGCAAAATTACGTTTGAAAATATCGCAAACCGTATTGAAAATATCACTAAAGTACAATAAATTGTACTTTGCACGGCATTGAGTTAAAAACTGCTTGAAAAAAAGAGTGTTTATGTAATATAATTGACGTATAAAATATAAGTGATACTTTAAAGGAGAAAATAAATGGCAAAAAGAAAAGGATAAGAGTAAACCTAAAGTTGTAAAATGACTGACGCAGAGGAAAAGAAAAAGGCTCTTGAATCTGTATTCAGTGTTATAGAAAAGGAATACGGTACAGGAAGTATTATGAAACTCGGCGACGCAAATTCGGTTGACGTTGAAGTTATTCCGACAGGCTCGTTGACGCTTGATATGGCGCTTGGGTAGGCGGACTTCCGAGAGGCAGAGTTATAGAAATATACGGCCCTGAATCTTCAGGTAAGACAACCGTTGCACTTCACGTTGTGGCAGAGGCACAGAAAATGGGCGGTGAGGGCTGCATTTATTGACGCGGAACACGCTTTAGACCCTGTATATGCAAAAAAAATTGGGCGTTGATATAGACAATTTAATCGTTGCACAACCGGATACGGGTGAACAGGCTTTGGATATTGCCGAGGCACTTGTACGAAGCGGTGCGCTTGACGTAATCGTTGTCGACTCGGTTGCGGCACTGGTACCGAAGGCGGAGATTGATGGAGATATGGGTGACAGCCATGTCGGCTTGTTGGCAAGACTTATGTCACAGGCTCTAAGAAAGCTTACTGCCGTTATCTCAAAATCGGGTACGGTCGTAATCTTTATCAACCAGCTAAGAGAAAAAAGTCGGTGTTATGTACGGTAATCCAGAAACAACTCCGGGTGGTCGTGCACTAAAGTTCTTCTCATCTGTAAGATTGGACGTAAGACGCGGCGAGGTTATAAAGAACGGTACGGAACTTATCGGTAACAAGACAAAGGTTAAAGTTGTTAAAAACAAGGTTGCACCGCCGTTTAAAACTGCCGAATTTGATATTTTGTACGGCGAGGGTATTTCAAAAGAAGGTAATATTCTTGACTTTGCAGTTGAAAACAATATTATCAAGAAGTCGGGTGCTTGGTTCAGCTATAACGGTGAAAAAATCGGTCAAGGCCGTGACAATGTAAGAAAATATATGGTTGAGAACAAAGAATTTACTGCTGAAATCGACAGACAGGTTAGAGAATTGTTGAAAAATAACAGCGGATACTTGCCGAGTGAGGCTGACGACAGTGATAATACTGACGGCAAACAGCCGACGGAAACGGAAACAACCGAAACAACTGAAAATTAAGCGTGTATTATTTCACAAAAAATATTATCCGAATAATAAAAAGATAAGTAAATAATAACTAAAAAATTGTTACAAAACGATAAAAAGGATTGACGTGGGACAAATTTTTAGTATGCTAATTATAATATTTATATCGGTAAAATATGTGATTAAAATTTAAGACAGGGGCACAATTCATGGTTTCAAGTGAAGTGGCAGTTCAAAATTCGGTGAGGCTTGCATGCAAGACCTGCAACATTTTCATTCAAAGAGCAAATGAATTTAAGTCAAGCATATGGGTTGAGAAAGACGGAAGACGTGTAAATGCAAAGAGTCTTTTGGGAGTTCTTTCATTGGGTATCGTTAAGGGTACATCAATATCAATCATTGCTGACGGTAGTGATGAAGAAGAGGCAGTTAAGACTTTGGTTGAATTGATTGAATCTAATTTCTCTGAATAATTTTAAATAATATTTAAGAAAATAACTCTGCATTATTATGTAGAGTTATTTTTGGTGTAATGGAGGTGGCAATATGTTTGATTTGGAACAGGAGTTAAAGAATTTACCCGAAGATCCGGGTGTGTATATAATGCACGACAAGGACGATAAAATAATATATGTCGGTAAGGCGAAGATACTTAAAAACCGTGTCAGACAGTATTTTCAGAAAAATTCAAACCACACACCGAAAGTTCTTGCAATGGTGTCGAACGTGGCATATTTTGAATATATTGTCACAGACTCGAAACAGAGGCGCTTGCGCTTGAATGTAATCTTATAAAAAAGCACAGACCGAAGTATAATATACTTTTAAAGGACGACAAGCATTATCCGTATATAAAAGTCACGATAAACGAACCGTATCCAAAGGTTTTGAAAGTACGCAGACTTTTAAAGGACGGTGCGAAATATTACGGACCGTATGTGTCGGGAATAACAATAAAAAATACTATTGAGCTTGTGCAGAAACTTTTTAAACCGCCGACTTGTCACAGAAAATTTCCGGACGATATAAGAAAAGGCAGACCGTGTCTTAATTATCACATCAATAATTGCTTTGCACCGTGTACGGGAAAGGTTTCAAAAAGAGGAATACAGACAGGTGTTTTTAATATTTGCCGTTTCCTTGACGGCAACCACAAGGAGCTTATAGCAAAAACTGACAGAGCAAATGATGAAGGCTTCACAGAATATGGAGTACGAAAAGCGGCTGATTTAAGGATAAAATTCAAGCCGTAAAGGATATAGAAGAACATCAGAAGATTATAAATACCGATAAACAGAACGATAAAGACGTCATTACTTGCAAGGGAAGAAAGCGTTGCATTTTGTGAGGTATTCTTTATCAGAAACGGTAAAGTTATCGGCAGAGAAAGCTATAAAATTGACAACACACAGCACAGTACAAATGAAGAAATACTTACCGATTTTTGTAAAGCAGTTTTATCAAAACAGTGAATTTATACCCGAAGAAATTTTGACCGAATACGAAGTTGACGACAGCGAAGCGATAATGAAGTGGCTCAGCGGTATAAGAAAACGCAAAGTTACTATTGCAATGCCAAAAACGTGGCGAAAAAACTTCATTTGGTTGAAATGGTGCGTAAAAATGCCGATATTGCACTTGGTAATTATAAAATTAAGGTGATGAAAGAACGTGAAAAGAATACTGTTCTTGATATGATGCAGGAACAGCTAAGACTTGAAAAACGTCCTTACAGAATTGAGGCATACGATATTTCAAATATTCAGGGTACGGATAATGTCGGTGCAATGGTTGTATTTGAAAACGGTAAAGCCTGCGAAACGTAAATACAGAATATTCAAGATAAAATCGTTTGAGGGTGCGGACGATTATGCGGCTATGCGTGAGGTCATATACAGACGTTTCAGGCACGCGCTTGAGGAGGAAGAACAGGTTGAAAAGGGTACGCTTTTTGAAACGAAACGCAAAGTTTTTGCCTTTGCCTGACCTTATACTGCTTGACGGCGGTAAAGGGCATTTAAACGTGATAACAGAACTTCTGGATATGATTGAAGTCGATATTGAAACATTCGGTATGGTGAAGAATGACAAGCACAGAACAAGAGGACTTGTTTCAAAAAAACGGTGAAATCGAACTCAGTGCAACAAGTCCCGTATTTAAACTTATAACTCACATTCAAGACGAAGTTCACGATACCGCAATATCATATCACAGAAAATTGAGAGGTAAAATCAATTCCGAACTTGATAAAATAAACGGAATTGGTGAAAAAAGACGAAAAAGCCCTATTGACTACTTTCAAAACTATTGATAAAATAAAAAAGGCGACTTTGGACGAATTGTTAAACGTCAAAGAAATGGACAGTAAATCGGCACAAAGCGTATATGATTATTTTCGGAGGAATAGCGATGTTTAAGCTTAACAGGAAAAACGGTGTTTCGTATTACACAATTACATCATTTGAGGAAACAGGACTTGTAAAAAACACGGTTTTTCCACTCGTGAGGGCGGCGTCAGCGACGGCTGTTACAGCAGTATGAATTTTCGTTTTCACTGTGATGATACACGCGAAAATGTACTTAAAAACTTTGAAATAATGGCTGATACGCTTGGTATGGACTATAATAAACTTGTGCTTTCAAAACAAGTTCACGAAGATGTTATTCATACCGTGACAGAGGACGATTTTGGAAACGGTATTGTGCGTGAAAACAAGTTTGAGAGCGTTGACGCGCTTATTACGGATAAGAAAGGTATTCCTATGGTTACGCTGTTCGCCGACTGCGTACCGTTGTTTTTTCTTGACAAAAAGCTCGGAGTAGCCGCATTGGCACATTCGGGTTGGAAAGGTACGGTAAAGCGAATAGGTCAGAAAACAATCGAAAAAATGAAAAGAGATTACGGAAGCCGTGCGGAAGATATTTTAACCGCTATCGGTCCGTCAATACAGGAATGTCATTTTGAAGTAGGTGACGAAGTTGCCGAAATATTTATAAAGGAATTTGGTGAAGATACCGCAGTGAAATACGGTGAAAAGTATCACGTTAATATGCAGAAAGCAATTGAAAACAATTTATTGAAAGCGGTATATTGAAAGAAAATATCGATAATTGCGGAATATGCACTTACTGTAACAGTGATTTACTGTTTTCTCACAGAAAGACAAACGGAAAAAGAGGAAATCTCGGTGCATTTATTGAGTTAATATAGATTTGGAGAATGAGATGAGAAGGATAAAGGGTTTAGTGGCGGTGTTGCTTGCCGTATGTACAGTTTTTTCTGTAACAGGGTGCGATACCGTTGAAAGAATTAAAGAGAGAATATCACAGGAAACTGTTGATGAAGAAAAGGTTGCAGATGAAAATAAGACGGAAGTATCAAACAGCATAAGCGTGGGATTGCTTGATTTTGATACTTTTAATCCGCTTTTGACAAAATCGGAAACGGTTAAAGAGTGTATGGAATTTGTGTATGAACCGCTTTTTGAACTTAACGAAAAATTGCAGGCAGTACCGATTTTGGCTGAAAGCTGTACTGTATCTCCCGACGGCAGAACGATTGATATTACGCTTAAAAACAACATACAATGGCAGGACGGCTCAAATTTCAACGCGTATGATGTAAGCTATACATTTAAGCAAATACGTTCCGGTGTTACTAATTACACATCTGTGTTTGCAAATATGGCGGATTATATGGCAACTGGCGACTATACGTTTCAGATTGTATTGAATTACGCAGTGCCGAATTTTGTGTCACTTTTGACATTTCCGATAGTAAAATATCAAAGTGATATGAAGGGCAATGCGAATTTTATACCGATGGGAACAGGCCCTTATAAGTATAATTCACAGTTAAGCCCAGGCAAGCTGTTGTTTTCGGCATTTGACAATTATCACAACGGCAGAGCAAAAATCGACAGCCTCTATGTCTATACCGTACCCGACTTGCAGAAGTATGAATCAATGTTTGAAGCAAGCGAAATTGACCTTATGACAGGCAGAACGGTAGACCTTTCGGAGTATACACCGAGAGGCAGTGCAAGAAATAATGAGTATATAACAAATCAAATGACTTTTTATCGGGTATAATACGGCAAATCCGCTGCTTTCGGGCGTTGAAACAAGACAGGGTCTGTCAAATATTGTTGATAAGGACAGTATCGTAAATTCAACGATATATTCGCGCGGTAAGGCAAGCAATATTCCGATTAATCCGTCATCAATTTTCTATTATGACACAAGTACAAAATTTAAGCCTGATGAAATTTTGACAACACAGCATTTGGGCAATGATAAATGGGGTTTGGACAATGACGGAAAATATGTACGCCATGTCGGTGCGCAAAAACAGGTTTTGCAATTTGAAATTTTGACAAACAGTGACAGTGCGGAAAAGGTTAATATAGCAAACGAAGTGGCAGACAGTTATACAAGATTCGGTATTCCGACAACAGTTACCGCACTTCCGTATGATGAATATATTGCAAGAATTAATGCGAAAAATTATGATATAATGATAGGTGAGATAGAAGTCAGTGCAAATAATGACTTGACTCCGCTTGTATCGTCGACCGATAATTATTTCTCGTATGCAAATCCCGACCTTGATATGCTTATCGGTCAGCTTGGAATGACGAATGACGAAGAACAGCAAAAGGCTTTGTTCCGTCAGTATGGTGACATAATAGTGAATGATATGCCGTTTACTGTATTGTTTTTCAGAAAAGGCAATGTAATGTCAGGCTCAAAAATTAAAAACGAAATTCTGCCGTCTGTTGACAGAATGTTCAGAAATATTGAAACTTGGAGTGTGACGGAATGAAAATAGTAGTAATCGGTGCCGGTGCGGCAGGGCTTTTGGCGGCAGGAAAAGCCGCCGAAACTGCTGATGAAGTGGTAATAATCGAAAAGAACGATATAATCGGCAAAAAACTTCTCATAACAGGCAAGGGAAGGTGTAATATAACAAATTCAGCCGATATTGAGGATATGATAGGTCAATATCCGAGAAATGCGAAGTTTTTGTATTCGGCACTATATACGTTTACAAATGACGATATAATACGAATTATTGAAGAAAACGGTGTTAAAACAAAAAGTTGAAAGAGGCGGCAGGGTATTCCCCGTAAGCGATAAGTCGCAGGACGTTGTAAAGGCACTTAAAAATACGCTTTAAAGCCGAATGTGTCGCTTGTGCATGATACGGTAAAGTCACTTATAATCAGTGACGGTACCGTAAAGGGCGTAAAGACGTCTAAAACGTCAATTACGGCGGACAGAGTGATAATATGTACCGGTGGTAAATCGTATCCGAGGACAGGTTCTACGGGCGATGGATACAAATTCGCAAAACAAGCGGGACATACAATTATCGAGCCTAAAGCGTCGCTTATACCTGTTTTAACGGAAGAAAAGTTCGTTAATGATATAATGGGCTTGTCGCTGAGAAACATTAAAATAACGGCATTTAATCAGAAAAACAAAAAGGTGTATTCCGATTTCGGAGAAATGCTTTTACACATTTCGGAATTTCCGGACCGGTAGTGCTTTCGATGTCGGCATATCTGAAAAATATCGGTAAGGAAAAATATAAAATAGAGATAGATTTAAAACCGGCTTTGACCGATGAACAGCTTAATGCAAGAGTGCTCAGAGATTTTGAAAAGTACAGTAAAAAGCACCTGGTAAACAGTCTTGACGATTTGCTTCCCGAAAGCACTTATACCGATTGTAATATCACTTTCTCGGGAATAGAGGCGCATAAGGCGGTAAATGAAATTACGAGAGAAGAAAGAAACGGGCTTGTTCACGTTTTGAAAACACTTTACACTTACCGCAGTCGGCGTACGGCCTGTCGAGGAGGCTATCGTAACAGCCGGCGGAGTTAAGGTAAGCGAAATAAATCCGTCCACAATGGAATCAAAACTTGTGAGCGGTTTGTATTTTGCCGGTGAAGTGATTGACATAGACGGTTATACAGGCGGATATAATTTGCAGGCGGCATTTTCGACAGGCTATCTTGCAGGTATGAATGCAGCCGAATAGCATAGAAAGGAACAGTTGTGGATATGGAAGTTGGCAGCAGAGAGGTTTGTAAGGCGGCTATACAAATTGCGCTTACAGATTCAAGAGAAGAAGAAATAGAGATGAAAGCAAAAAATAAGGAAAAACGGTATTCTTTCCGTTGCAGTCGATTTCGGCAGTGATTTCGGCAGTGCGGTACCGAAAGTGCTTGAAAGAGCGGTTGTTGCGGCAAAACGTGAAAATGTTATATCTTCAACCCATGCGGAAGAAGGTGCGGTTGCCGGTGCGGCACATGAGGCAATTCAGCAGATTGTCGATAAGTGCGTCGGACTTAATCTCGGCGGTAAAATCGGTATTGCAAGACACGGTTCACATATCGGTGTATGCGTATTTTTTTGCTATCGGTTTATTGAATCTTAACGATGTCGCAATCGGTATGGGACACAGAGTAGTGTAATCAAAGGAGAATGGTAGTATGGTAAGAGCAATAAGAGGAGCAACAACGGTTGAAAATAATGACAGAGAAGAAATTATAGAGGCGACAAAGGAAATGCTTGAAACTATAATTTCGGAAAACAATATAAAAACAGAAGATATGGTGTCTGTCATTTTTACGATAACGCCCGATCTTGACAAAGTTTTTCCGGCTGTTGCGGCAAGAAAAATGGGGATAGTTGATGTACCGTTGCTTGATATGAGTGAGCCGGAAATTGACGGTGCATTAAAGAAGTGCATAAGAATTTTAATGCACATAAATTCCGATAAACAAAATAAAGATATGGTACACGCATATTTAAGGGTGCAACGGTGTTGCGTCCCGATTTGGTAAAATAAATCTAAAGGAGAACAAAATGAAATATATTTCAGTTGCGGTGGACGGACCAGCAGGAGCAGGTAAAAGCTCCGTTTCAAAGGCTGTTGCCAAAAGTCTTGGCTATACATACATAGATACGGGTGCAATGTATCGTGCGGTTGCACTTTTTGCTATTAACAACGGAATAGACGCGAAAAATGAAACAGAAAAACTGGTAAGCCATCTTAACGAAGTGGAAATCGACATAAAATATACAGATGAAGGACAGCAGATTTATTTATTAGGCGAGAATGTTTCAAAGCGTATCAGAGAAGAAGACGTTTCTGTAGGTGCGTCGAATGTTGCGGTAATTCCCGAAGTCAGAAAAAAACTTGTTGAACTTCAAAGAAAAATGGCTGAAAGTGCAAATGTTATAATGGACGGCCGTGACATATGCTCATATGTACTTCCGAATGCGGACGTTAAGATTTTTTCTTACCGCGTCGGCTGAATCAAGAGCGAAAAGAAGATATGACGAACTTTGCGAAAAAGGCATTGAATGTGATTTTGAGAAAATTAAAGCCGATATGGAATATCGTGACAAGAACGATTCTCAAAGAGCCGTTGCGCCTTTGAAAAAAAGCTGATGACGCAACATTGATTGATACGACAGAATATGATTTTGACGGTGCGGTTAAGCTTGTAAAGACTTAATTCTTGAAAAAACGGAGGGCTGAAATATGCTATATAAATTTTTTAAGCGGTTTAGCAAAAGGCGTTACACACTGTATTTTCAGAGTAAAAGTAGTGGGCAAGGAAAATGTTCCGAAAGACGGCGGTATGATACTTGCCGTAAACCATAAAAAGTAATTGGGATCCGATTTTTTTGCAGGGTGCATATTGTCCGCGTCCGCTAAGATTTATGGCAAAAGCCGACTTGTTTAAAAATAAGCTTTTCGGCGGACTTATAAAAAAACTCGGTGCGTTTCCGATACAGCGCGGCAGAGGCGATATAGGTGCTATAAAAGGTGCGTTTTCAATATTAAAAATAATGACGCAATGCTTATTTTCCCTGAAGGTCACAGAATAAAAAACGGCAAGAGAGTAAAGGCTAAATTGGGTGTTTCGATGATTGCCGTGTATGCCGAAGTGCCTGTCATTCCGCTTTGCATAAGCGGTGAATACAAATGGCTTTTCACAAGGTCACAGTAACATTCGGTAAACCTATTACGTTTGAAGAATATTATGGCAAAAAGCCTGATAACGAAACTTTGCAGATGCTTGCCGATGAAGTTATGCAGACAATTTATTCGTTTGACAATACAGATATTAAGAAAATCGGAGAACAAAAATGATTAATGTTGCAAAAACGGCAGGATTCTGCTACGGTGTAAAAAAGAGCGGTGGACGATGTTTATAAAAAAATCGAAAACGGAAAAAAAAATCGCAACGCTCGGTCCGCTTATTCATAATAGACAGGTAATCGAAGATTTGGCGAGCAAGGGCGTGTATGCGTATGACAGTATAGAGGATATTCCCGAGTGACCATACGGTTGTTATAAGGGCACACGGAGTGCCGAAAAGCTGTTTATGACAAGATGAACGGTCGTGACCGTATATTGACCTTACCTGTCCTTTGTGGCAAAGATACATAAAATTGTATCGAAACATCACAAAGAGGGTATCAAATTATTATTGTCGGCGATAAAAACCATCCGGAAGTTATTGGAATAAATGGCTGGTGCGATAACAAAGCTGTCATAATTAACGACGTGAAAAGTGAAATTGACGGTAATTTAGCCTCAAAAGACATATGTATTGTAGCACAAACCACAATTAATAGAGATTTTTTTGTGAAATCGTACAAAATGTAAAAAAACTTGCAAAAGTACCCTAGTTTTTGATACAATATGTAGTGCGACGAAGGATAGGCAAAAGAGGCAGACGAACTTTCGAGAAATTCGGACATGATGATTTGTAATCGGGGGAAAGGAAAGCTCAAATACAAGAAAGCTGTTTGAAATATCAAAGCGAAACTGTAAACAAACCTATCACATCGAAACTTTTGAGGATTTACCTCAAGAAAAAACATATAATAAAATAGGTATTACTGCAGGAGCGTCTACACCGGCAGTATTATCGAGGAGGTAGTAAAGGCTATGAGTGAAAATTTAAAAAATGAGGAGAACTTTGCAGAACTGTTTGCACAGTATGAAAGTAAAACTCTTAATAACGGGGACATTGTAGAGGAACAGTTGTAGAAGTTCGCAATAATGAGGTCATCGTTGATTTGGGTGGCTTTTAAGTATAACGGACAATTAGCAGCTGATCAGCTTACTGATGACCCCGCACTTAAGCCGTCTGATGTAGTAAAAAAGAAGGCGATACAATCAAGGTTTACGTTGTAGGCGTAAACGATGCTGAGGGTAAAGTAGTTCTATCAAGAAAGAAATTGGTAGCTATGGAAAGCTGGAACAAAATCAAAAAGAAGCTTATGAATCAGGCGAGACTTTGGAAGGAAAAATTATAAAGGCTGTTAAGGGCGGTGTTATTGCACTTGGCAGACGGTTCTCAGGTATTTATCCCCGCACGTCAGGCATCCGGAAGATTTGTACAGGACCTTCAAAGCCTTGTAGGAACAACTGTAAACTATAAGATAATCGAAATCGACGAAAGAAGAAGACGTGTTATCGGTTCAGTCAGAGTTATTCTTGAGGCTGCAAGAAAAGAAAAAGAAGAAAAGTTCTGGGCAGAGGCTGAAGTTGGCAAGAAGTATCAAGGTACTGTTAAGTCACTGACATCATTCGGTGCATTCGTTGACATCGGCGGTGTTGACGGTCTTGTTCACATCAGTGAACTTTCATGGAATAAAATCAAGCACCCTTCAGAAGTTGTTAAAGAGGGTGACGTTCTTGATGTTTACATTAAGGACCTTAACAGAGAAAACAAAGAAGATTTCTCTTGGATTTAAGAAGATTGAGGACAATCCTTGGACAATCGCTCAATCAAAGATTAATGTAGGTGACGTTGTTAAGTGTAAAATCGTTCGTATGATGCCATTTGGCGCATTCGCTGAAATTATGCCTAACGTAGACGGTCTTATCCACATTTCTCAAATTGCTGACAGAAGAATCGGCAAGCCGGAAGATGTTCTTACAATCGGTGAAGAAGTTGAGGCTAAGGTTACAGATCTTAACTGGGACGAAAAAGAAGATCAGTCTTTCAATCCGTGCTCTAATTCCTACACCTGAAAAGGAAGAAGAAGTTAAGGAAGAAGAAGCTCCTGTAGAAGACCATAATGCTGAAACACTTGTTTATTCAACAGACCCTGAGGTAGAAGTTGAAGAGGCAATCGAAGTTGAGGCTGACGACGCTGAATAATTCAGAATATTAAAAAGGGTATTGCAATGCAATATCCTTTTTTTATGCTTGGTTTTACTTTAATATCCCATTTCCTTGATTTTTTGAACGCATTTGTGATACAATAGAAAAAATAATTGGTATATTTTCTGATATATGCAGTTAAGTTTAGTCAGAAAATTCGGAGTAATATGATAAAATAAGAATTTCGGAGGAATAATTTAGTATGAACAAATTAGATGAATTCAAGTATAATGTTGCCGGAAAGAATATAACTGTAATCGGAATCGGCATATCAAATTTGCCGCTTATAAAATATCTTGTGTCACTCGGTGCGAATGTAACGGCTTGTGACAGAAGAAGTGCAGAAAGATTTGGGGGAGAATTATACCGAACTTGAGAATTTGGGCGTAAAGTTCAATCTCGGTGACGGTTATCTTAACAATCTTTCGGGCGATATGATATTTAAAACTCCGGGAATGAGATATGACGTACCTGAACTTTTTAAAAGCTAAGAAAAACGGAAGTATCGTAACAAGTGAAATGGAAGTGTTCTTTGACGTATGCCCGTCACATATAATCGCCGTTACAGGCAGTGACGGTAAGACAACAACAACGACGCTTATCCATAAAATGATGACTGATGCAGGATATAAAACATGGCTCGGCGGAAATATCGGAAATCCGCTTTTGACGGATACCGAGAAAATGAAAAAGAAAATGATTGGGTAATTCTTGAACTTTCTTCATTCCAACTTCATACGATGAGAAAATCACCTGAAATTGCGGTTATCACAAACATAAGTCCGAACCACCTTGATATGCACAAAGATTACAAGGAATATATCGACGCAAAGAAAAATATAATGCTTTATCAGAATGAAGGCGATACGCTTATCGTAAATGCAGATAATCAAGTTACGGCAGATATAGGCAAGAGTGCAAACGGTGCGGTTAAGTATTTCTCAAAGAAACGGTATGGCTGACGTATATCTTGACAGAAATATTATAAAAAGAGGTATAGTAGAAATACTTAATATCAAGGACATTAAAATACCGGGTATGCACAATGTCGAAAATTATATGGCTGCTATTGCCGCAGTAAGCGGTTTGGTGAGCAAGGACGTTATAGTGAACGTTGCAAAAACTTTCGGCGGTGTGGAACACAGAATTGAGCTTGTAAGAACACTTGACGGAGTTAAGTATTATAACAGCTCAATAGATTCAAGCCCTAACAGAACGATAAACACTCTAAGAGTATTTCCTAACAAGGTTATAATGATAGCCGGCGGTAAGGATAAAGGTATTCCTTATGACGAAATAGGATCTGCACTTGCCGAACACGTTAAGGTGCTTATATTAATCGGTGCAACATCGGATAAAATCCAAGAGGCGCTTGACGCTGAAATAAATAAGACCGGAAACGGTAAAGATATAGAGGTAATTCGTGCAACATCTTATGAAGATGCAGTTAATACAGCAAGAAGTAAGGCACATGACGGTGATGTTGTTCTTCTGTCACCGGCAAGTACAAGTTTTGATATGTTCAGAAACTTTGAAGAAAGAGGAAATCTATTTAAGAAAATAGTAAACGAGTTGAATTAATATGAGAAAACTTATAAGAAAATTAAGTGATATGCGTGGTATATCGGGATTTGAATATCGTTTGACAGACCAAATTGCCGATATGTTTAAAAAGTATTGTGATGATGTAAAATCGATTCTTTAGGCAGTGTGATTGCGGTAAAACGCAGTAATAAACCTAACGCACCTAAATTGATGATTGAGGCGCATTGTGACGAAATAGGCTTGATAGTCACATCAATTACGGATGAGGGATATTTGACATTTGCGAATGTCGGCGGTGTTGATGAAAGAACACTTCCGTCAACCGAAGTGACTGTACACGGCAAAGAAGATTTGTGGGGAGTAATAGGCATAAAGCCGAATTACTTACTGGAGCAAGGAAAGACAGCCAGATTAAAAAGAATTGGCGGTTGATACAGGTTTGAGTGCCGAAAAAAGTTAAAGAACTTGCAGCAGTCGGCGACAGTATAACTCTTGCACAGTCTGTAGGCAGACTCGGCAAAAAGCAATTCAGCGGTAAATCGCTTGACGACAGAGCAAGCGTTGCGGCGATAATGCGTGTTATGAAAAATATCAAAGATTTGGATATTGACATTGATGTGTACGCCGTTGCGGCAGTGCAGGAGGAAGTCGGCTGCAGAGGCGGTAAAACCACTGCATACGGCATTAATCCGGATATGGCGGTTGCGATTGACGTGTGTCACGGTATAACGCCTGACAATTCGGATAATGCGTTTGAAGTCGGAACGGGTACTGTTCTTTCGATAGGTCCTAATCTCCACCCAAAACTTACCGATGAACTTTTTGCGGTATCAAAACGTCACGGA
>VOFC01006930.1_pt1 | contig 29648 bp, 45 predicted proteins | sample 5384161 | NCBI WGS metagenome assembly VOFC01 (sample SAMN12384722, study PRJNA508395) | human gut metagenome | isolation source: healthy gut B | host: Homo sapiens | reverse complement strand
CGAGGCCCAATGTCGTCATAAACCACACTCTTTTACTATGCGGCATAGTTTTATAATAGCGTCGTCGGTACTTTTTATAAAATAATCCGAAAAACGCTTGACAAAATCCTTTCGGGCTGTTAAAATAATGCGTACAACAAAGAGTGACGCATTGTGCCGCAACTCTCACCTCGGGGTTTTGTCCGCGCGCGGGTCAATAAGAGCAGTTTTTTATTTCTGTTGATTGATTATTGAGCGAGGGCATCTGCTGTGCCCCCTCGCTTTGATTTTCAGTAGGAGCAGTCCAGGCATATGGAGGTGCTGGTTATAGGTATCAAAAAATGAATTAATGAAGAGATCACGGACAAAGAGGTCAGGCTCCATAAAATGACGGTGAACAGTTTAGGTATCGTTTCCCGCCGCTCAGGTTCAGAAGCTTGCCGCAGAGAAAACCCGACCTTGCCAAGATAGCTCCAGCAAAGCCGCCTGTCTAAGATCATGACTACGGCAAATATCAGTTTTGAGCGAAACCAGAGGAGAAGGAAGCGAAGAAAAATCAGCGTGTGATCGAGATAGTAAAGCGGAGATCCGCCTTCGGCCCAACATTGACGTACATGATTTTGATACGAGTCGGTCACGCTAAGTTCCTGTCGGCAGGCAATAAGACTGTTGTCCTGATCCGCTTCCGCGGACGCGAGATGACCACACCGATCTCGGACTGAATGGCAATGGTCAGCCTGGTGGAGAAGTAAGTGCGGATATCGCCCGGTCGAGAAGCCGGCAAAGCTTGAGGACGCCAGATGCTCATGTCTCGCTCCCAAGAGCGATTGTCCTGGTAAATACCGGTCAAAAAAAGCTAGTGAGCAAAGAACCCAGCCTGGGGCATCAAAACTCACAGCGGTGCTAAAAAGCGCTAAGCTGTCAAAAACGAAGTTTTATACGTGCACACGCAAACAAGTCTCACATCCTTACCAAGAAGAGTACAAAGCGTAAGAGAAATCTTATAAGACCTCTGTTGCAGACACCACCAACGTCAAAGCAGATCAAAACATTATCCCTTACAAATAAGAGATACAGCCAACACTCATTAATTATTCAGGTAGAAAACCATGGCACGTATCAAAAGGTGCAACAATGACTCGCAAGAGAAGAAATAAAGTTCTGAAGCTTGCCAAGGGCTGGCTTATGGCTCAAGCACAGCCTTTTCAAGACCGCCAAGCAGGCTGTCATGAAGAGCAGCCCGGTATGCTTACATCGGCCGCAAGCAGAAGAAGAATTTCCGCCGCCTGTGGATCCGCGGATTTCCGCCGCCTGCGAATCAACGACATCAGACTATTCCACGTTCATCAACGGGCTGAAGAAATGGCAAATATCGCGCTCAACCGCAAAGATGCTCTCCGGATCGCTGTCAGGCGATCCCGCCGCTTTCAAGGCGCGCTGGTTGAAGGCCAAAGCCGCCCTCAAGATAAAAGATCCGGGAGATTGCGCCCGGTAGATGCCGGGCGCAGAGAAGTTATGGGGCTGCTGATGCCGTCAGTGATTACAAGCGGAGGAAAAAATGGATGGGTGCGTCCATTCCGCAGTGAAGCTCGCCATCTGTCCGCGGAATCGTCCGGCGGAAACGGGGCTGTTGCTCGAGGGGCGCCGCCTGTGCTCGGACGTCGGAAAGCGGGATCGCGGTAAAGACGCTTTCTTCACCGAACGAAGCAGCGCAAAAATATGCCTCGACTATTCTGGGTCAGGTGGTCCCGGGCAGGCGTGCGTATCTGCTGGCGCCGCATGCTCGCCGGAACTCTCTGGCGGACCCCGCGAAGGCGCAGGGCGTTTTCTGTATCTGCGTCAAGCGAAAAGAGGCGGAGCTGGAGGACGATCGACCCCAAGGGAACACCTATATAGCGCTCGAAATTTTGCGGGGACCCGTCGAATCTCGGCGCGGTGTCAGAACCGCAGAGGCATTCGGCATGAGCGGCGTCGCGAGTCGGCGGCGGATGCGATATATATAACCCGAAGGTGCTTCGCGCCGCGATGGGCTCTTCGATGCGAATTCTGTTTTGACAACAGGAAATTTGCCCCTGGCGGATTTTTTGCCGCCAAAAGCTCCGGCAGATTACCTTTTGCTTCCACGCCGTCCGACGGGGCAAAGAAGGTAACCGGATCTCCTTTTTCGGGCTCCATCATTGCGGTTGTCGGCAGCAACGGGTTTGGAAGCGGAATATCGCCCAAGGTCATGTCCGCCTGCACTCTGCCCGTGACTATCCCCATGCGCAGGCGCGCCGAGTCGCTGAACGCCGCGGCGGCACGCCGCAGTGCTTAGTGGGAGATTGACAAAATAACACACGGAGGCTTCAATGGACAAGAAAGCCTATTGGCTCTGGCTCCAGGAAGCTCTTGGCGCAGGAGCTGTCACAGATGAGATTACCGCTGTGTTTCCATCCCCCCGAGGAGATGTACTCAAGGGGCGAGATAGAATGGCGATTGAGCGGTGTACTCACCAACAGACAGATAGAAAAACCAAACAATGCTCCCCGAAAAAAGGCATTGTTGATGTTTGTTATAATAACGGCTGACCGTCCTCACGCCGGACGACGAGGACTATCCGCCAGGAAGTCTGCGCAACATGCCCTGGCGCTCTTCGTCAGGGGCGACATAAACGCGTGACACAGCGCGTGTGCATTGCTATTAATCAGGGACGAGAAAGCCTCGTTCAGGGGAAGCGGGTCGCGCACCGCTGGGCCGCGGCGCTTGCATATTCCGGCATCTGCGCCGTCGTCGTCCGGCGCGGCGATGGGTATCGACAGCAGCTGCGCGCACAACGGCGCGCTCGACTCCGGCGGAGTCACGGCGGCGGTGCTCGGCTGCGGCTTCGGATACAAATATCTTATGGAAAACGAGTATCTGCGCGACTGCGTAGCTCAGAGCGGTGCGCTGATAACGGAGTTTCAGCCGGGATTCCCGTCCTCGGCGAGAAACATTCCCGATAAGAAACAGAATAATCTCGGGACTCTGCGACGCTACAATAGTCATCGAGGCGGGAGTTAAGAGCGGCTCGCTCATCACCGCGAACTGCGCCATAGAACAGGGACGCGAGGTGTTCGCGCCGCCCGGCGATGTTTCAACTCGTCTTACGCCGGGGCAAATCGGCTGATAAGAGACGGCGCAAGACCGCTTTTGTCAATTTACGATCTGATAACGGAATACTCCGTGCGCTATCCCGACAAGATAAAGCCGGAGGATATGGCGAAGGCGCTCGAATATCTGAGCGGCAAGCGCGAGCTGACGCAGGAGCAGGCAAAGGAAGAGCCGAAGACCGTCGAGCGTCCGCACGAATCGGTCAAAAAGTTCGAGCCCCAGCCGAAGCCCGAGGAGTTCAGGGTCAAAAAAACTTGTGTCGATACCCGTCGGACTCTCTGAAAAGGCAAAGGAAAAAATATACGAATCAATGGGAGAAGAACCTCTGTTTGCAGACGAGATAGCGGCAAAGACCGGATTTGCGCCGTGGGAGGTTGTCAGCTCGATGACCGAGCTGGAGCTTGAAGATCTCGTGTGTCTGTGCGCAGGGAAACAATACAAAAAAATTTGAACAGGGGAGCAAACGAAATGTCCACTTTAGTTATAGTCGAGTCGCCCGCAAAGGCGAAGACAATTAAAAAATATCTCGGACCCGGCTATGAGGTAGTCGCCTCGATGGGTCATGTCCGCGACCTGCCCGCGGCGAAGCTGAGCGTCGATGTCAAGCACGACTTCGCGCCGAAATACGCCGTTATAAAAGGAAAAGAGAAGCTCGTCAGCGAGCTGAAAAAAAGATGTTGAAAAAGCGATAAAAGTTATCCTCGCAACCGACCCTGATCGCGAGGGAGAAGCGATATCGTGGCACCTTTCGACCCTGCTCGATCTCAATCTTGAGGACAAGAACAGAGTCACTTTCAACGAGATAACCAAAACCGGAATCAAGAACGGCATGGAGCATCCGCGCGCCGTCGACATGAATCTCGTCAACGCACAGCAGGCGAGAAGAATACTCGACAGACTCGTCGGCTATCGCCTGAGCCCGTTTATTTCGCAGAAGATACGCCGCGGACTTTCCGCCGGCCGCGTTCAGAGCGTCGCGGTGCGCATGATAGTTGACCGCGAGGAGGAGATCCGCGCGTTCAAGCCCGGAGGAATATTGGACGATAGATGCAAAGTTCACCGCCCGTCCCGCAAGGTGTTTTCCGCATCGCTCTACGGCGACGAAAACGGTAAGATAAAAATAGAGAACAAAAGAGCAGTCGGACGCTATTCTCAGCCGTCTCGACGGCGCTTCGTATACCGTCAAGACCCTCAAAAAGGGCACGAGGAAGAAGAACCCCGCGCCGCCCTTTACCACCTCCACCCTCAGCAGGAGGCTTCGAGAAAGCTCGGTTTCCAGACTCAGAAGACCATGCGCACCGCGCAGGAGCCTCTATGAGGGCGTCGATGTTCAGGGTATCGGCACGACCGGTCTTATAACCTACATGAGAACCGACTCGCTGAGAATCTCCGAGGAGGCGCGCGCCCAGGCTGCCGCCGCTATAGAAGATATCTTCGGCAAGGAGTATCTGCCCGACAAGCCGCGCTATTTAAGACCGGAGCCAACGCGCAGGACGGCCACGAGGCTATCCGCCCCGCGACCCGTCGATAACCCCGAGCGCGTCAAGGTTCGCTGACTTCGGATCAGTATAAGCTCTATAATCTTATCTGGAAGCGCTTTCATGGCGAGCCTCATGGCGAGCTGCGTCAGGATACGGTGAAGCTTGAAATAGCCGGACAAACGAAAAAGGACGCCGCCGAGGGCAAATATTGCCTGTTCACCGCCGCCGGTTATTCCGTGCGTTCGACGGCTTTACAAAAGTATATGAGATAAGCGACGATGAGAGCAAGGGGCTCGCTCCTGCCCGAGATAAAGGTCAGGGGACACTGCGAAGCTCAAGGAGCTCATCCTCGACAGCACTTCACCTCGCCTCCGCCGCGCTTCACCGAAGCGTCGCTCGTCAAGGTTCGAGGAAAAGGGTATCGGCAGACCGAGCACCTATTCAACAATAATCACTACAATAGTCAAGAGAAACGCTTATGTCAAGCGCGAGTCGAAGCAGTTCGTGCCCACCGAGCTCGGCGAGGCGACAACAAGCTGCTCAAAGAGGTTTCCGCGCATCGTCAACGTCAAGTTCACCGCGCAGATGGAGGATATGCTCGACCGCGTCGATTCCGGCGATATCGACTATGTCTCCGTCCTCTCGACGATTTCTACGGCGAGTTCGAGAAGTCGCTCGACAAGGCGAAAGCCGAGATGAAGGATGTCAAAATTCAGCTCGAAGAGGATATAACCGATATCCCCTGCGAGAAGTGCGGCAGAATGATGGTCATAAAGACCGGACGCTACGGCAGATTCCTTGCCTGCCCCGGCTATCCCGAGTGCAAGAACGCGAAGCCGCTCGTGCTCGAAACGAACGCAAAGTGCCCCAAGTGCGGCGCAAAGGTCATCGAGAAAAAAGACGAAGAGGGGCTATACTTTCTACGGCTGCTCGAATTGGCCGAACTGCGACTTCATGACCTGGGATAAGCCGACGGATGAGATATGCCCGCAGTGCGGCAAATCGCTGTTCAAGAAGAAGGGCGGCGTTGTCGAATGCCTCAACGAGGGCTGCGGATATACGAAAAAGAGCGCAAGAAAAGGTAAAAAACCGATGAATAAAGCTACCGTTATAGGAGCGGGCTTCGCGGGCGTTGAAGCCGCGAGACAGCTGTCGCGCGCGGGGGATAAGAGTTACCCTGTGTGAGATGAAGCCGCAGAAATTCTCGCCCGCTCATTCGAGCCCGAATTTCGCCGAGCTCGTCTGCTCGAACTCCTTCAAGGCTCTGCGCACCGCGAGCGCCGCGGGTGAGCTCAAAGCCGAGATGGAGATGCTCAGCTCGCTCTGCGTGAAGCTGCGCCAAGGCGACTGCCGTCCCCGCGGGCGGTGCTTTTAGCCGTTGACAGGGACGATTTCTCCGCCCTTGTCACAAAGACAGTCGAAGAAGATCCGCTTATAGATATAGTCCGCGGCGAGGTGACGGAGATACCCGCAGACGGCGTTGTGATTATCGCCGCAGGTCCGCTCGCGTCCGACGCGCTCTCCAATGAGATAGAGAAAATCTGCCCCGGACATCTGAGCTTCTACGATGCCGCCGCGCCGATAGTTTCGGCTCAGAGCCTCGATATGTCCTGCGCGTTCAAGCGCAGTCGCGCTATGACCGCGGCGGCGAGGATGACTATATAAACTGTCCGATGGACAAAGAGGAATATGAGGCGTTTTATGAAGCCCTTGTCGGCGCGGAGAGCGCCGAAACCCACTCGTTCGACAAGCGCAAGGGAGTCTACGAGGGCTGTATGCCGATAGAAGTCATGGCTCTGCGCGGGGCAGGATACTATCCGCTTCGTCCGATGAAACCTGTCGGTCTGCGCGACCCGCGCACCGGGACACAGACCGTGGGCGGTGCTTCAGCTCAGAAAAGAGAACTCGGCGGGTACTATGTACAATCTCGTCGGCTTCCAGACGAATCTGAAATTCGGCGAGCAGAAGCGCGTTTTCTCTATGATACCCGCGCTCAAAAATGCGGGAGTTCGTGCGCTACGGCGTCATGCACCGCAACACTTTTATAAATTCACCCAAGCTCCTCAGAGCGGATTTCTCGCTCAGGAGCGACAGACGAATATTCTTCGCGGGTCAGATAACCGGTGTGGAGGGCTATATGGAGTCCGCCGCCTCGGGAATACTCGCCGGCATCAACGCTGCGCGGTATATAAACGGAAAAAGACTCGTTCGTCATGCCCGGGGACACCGTCATGGGTGCACTCGCACGCTATATCAGCGACGAGAGCGTGACGGATTTTCAGCCCATGGGCGCAAACTTCGGAATACTTCCGCCCCTCGACGAGCGTATCCGCTCGAAGCAGGAGAGCGTTATGAAAGATCTCGCAGCGGGGACTCGAGTCTGCGGGAAAATATATCGAAGGAGAGAATGAAAAATGAAGATTATAGTTGATGCTTTCGGCGGCGACAATGCACCTCTTGAGGTTATCAAGGGCAGCCGCAACGCAAAGGACGATCTCGGCGTGGATATAGCGCTCGTCGGCGACAAGGAGAAGATATTCTCCTGCGCCGCGCAGAACAAGATATCGCTCACAGGCATTGATATTATGGACGCCCCGGACGTTATCGCCATGACCGATCAGCCCGGCGAGATACTCAAAAGCAAGAAAAACTGCTCCATGGCGGTTGGACTCAGGCTCTTGCGGACGGCAAGGGTGACGCATTTGTGAGTGCCGGGTCAACCGGCGCGCTCGTCATGGGTGCGACTTTTTATCGTCAAGCGCATCAAGGGCGTAAAACGCCCGGCGATAGGCAGCGTCCTGCCCTCTAACGACAAGCCGTTTCTTCTGCTCGACTGCGGCGCGAACGCAGACTGCACCGCGGAGCATTTGAAGCAGTTCGCCCAGATGGGCGCGATATATTCGGAGAAGTTCGTAAAAGTTCAGTCTCCGCGCGTGGCTCTTGCGAATATCGGCACCGAGGACAGCAAGGGCGACCGCCTGCGCCATGAGGCGTTCGATCTTCTCAAGGATACGAAAGAAATCAACTTCATCGGCAACGTCGAGACTCGCGACGTGCCCTACGGTGCTGCGACGTGCTCGTCGCGGACGGCTTCACGGGCAATATTATCTTAAAGTCTATGAGGGTGTCGCGGGCGCGATGATGGCAAATATCAAGAGCATCTTCAAGAAGAGCTCGATAACCATGCTCGCCGCCATGATGGTCAAGGGCGGTCTGCTCGGTCTTAAAATGAGAATGGATTATTCCGAGTTCGGCGGCGCGCCGCTGCTCGGAGTCAACGGCGTTGTTATCAAGGCGCACGGCTCGTCCGACGCAAAGGCTATCCGCAACGCCATAAGGCAGGCAAAGACCTGCGCAGAAAAAAATATAGTCGGCACCATTGCACAGAACGTCAAGGAAGCTGCCGACGCGGAGTAAGAAAAATGGACAACAGAGAACTCGAAAAGAAAATAGGCTACAATTTCAAGAATAAAAAGCTGCTCACCGAGGCGCTGACCCACTCGTCATACGCCAACGAGCGACAGGACGGCACGCGCTGCAACGAGCGCCTGGAGTTTCTGGGCGACTCGGTGCTCGGCTTTATCTCCGCCGAGCATTTCTTCCATCACTTCAAGCACCTGCCCGAGGGCGAGCTGACGAAGAGACGCGCTTATTTCGTCTGCGAGAAGTCACTCAGCGAATTTGCGCGCACTCTCGGCATCGGCGACTATCTGCTCTTCGGCAAGGGCGAAGTGCTCACCGGCGGCAAGGATCGCCCGTCTATCCTCGCCGATGCGTTTGAGGCTGTGCTCGCCGCTATCTATCTCGACGGCGGCATAGAGCCGGCGAAGAAGTTCGTTTTCCGTTTTATCGATAAGGCGGACGAGAGAAGCCGGTCGTCACGGACTACAAGACCACCTTGCAGGAGATAGTCCAGCGCAATCCCGAAGAGGCGGTCGAATATGTCCTCGTCGGCGAGAGCGGGCCGACCACAACAAGACCTTCAGCGTCGAAGTCCATCTCAATAGCAATGTCATCGGCCACGGCTCGGGCAGAAGCAAGAAGATAGCCGAGCAGGCGGCGGCAAAAGAGGCTCTGGAGCTCATGGGGCTCAAGGCATGAAACATATAAACGTCTCCGTATTCGTTCCCCACGCGGGCTGCCCGCACCAGTGCAGCTTCTGCAACCAGAGGAGCATTTCGGGCGCAAAGAGCCAGCCGACAGCGCAGGATGTGCGCGACGCGGCGCTCATCGCCATGCGCTCGTCCCCCGAGAGAATAAAGGACGGGGAGATAGCATTTTTCGGCGGCAGCTTCACGGCTATCGACCGCGATTATATGATCGAGCTGCTCTCTTCGGCGCAGGAGTTCATCGGCGAAAACGGCTTTAAGGGGCATCAGAATATCCACCCGCCCGGACGCTGTTGACGGCGAGATATGCGATATCCTCGAAAAATATCATGTCACGGCGGTCGAACTCGGCGCACAGAGCACGAATGATAAAGTGCTCGCGATGAACCGCAGAGGGCACACGCGCGAGGATATCTTCCGCTCGGCGCGGCTCTTAAAAGAACGCGGCTTCGAATTGGGGCTCCAGATGATGACCGGGCTCTACGGTTCGAATGATGAGGACAGCATCGGGACGGCGCGGGACATAATCTCGCTTTCACCCGATACCGCGCGGATATATCCGACGGTAGTTATAGAAAACACGGAGCTCGCCGAGCTATACCGCAATGGCGAATACCGCCCGCAGACTCCCGAAGAGGCGGCGGTGCTCTGCGCGAAGATACTGCCGATGTTCGAGCGAGCGGGGATAAAAGTCATCCGCCTCGGACTTTCATTCCGGCGGCGACGTCGAGGGCTCTTTCGTTGCCGGTGCATATCATCCGGCTCTGCGCGAGATGTGCGAGGGGCATATATATTTTGATATTATTAACAGAGCGCTCTCCGGAAAAAGAAAAGGGGAAGTACATAATATATGTCGCCCCGCGTGAAGTTTCAAAAGCTTCCGGGCAGAGAAGATGCAATATCGAAAGCTCAGAGAACTCGGCTATGAATGCAGGATAAAAGAAAATGCGGCTCTCTCGGCGCGTGATATAACCTTTGAAAAAGTCAACTTATTATAAAGGCAGGCAGATAAATGTTACTAAAAGCACTCGAACTGCAGGGCTTCAAATCCTTTCCCGACAAGACAACGCTCGAATTCGGAAAAAGGCATAACCGCCGTCATAGGACCCAACGGCTCCGGCAAGAGCAATATCTCCGACGCCGTTCGCTGGGTTCTCGGCGAGCAGTCGTCAAAGAGCCTGCGCGGCTCGAAAATGGAGGATGTCATATTCGGCGGCACGTCGCTGAGAAAAAGCGATGGGCTTTGCTGAAGTCACTCTGCGCCTCGATAACACCGATCGCACCCTCAACAACTGCGACAAAGACGATGTCTCCGTCACCCGCCGCTACTACCGCTCGGGCGAGAGCGAGTATCAGCTGAACGGCGAGACAGTGCGCCTGCGCGATATCCACGAGCTGTTTATGGACACGGGACTCGGACGCGACGGCTATTCAATGGTCAGCCAGGGCAGAGTCGCCGATCTTATCTCTTCGCGCTCGCCGCAGAGGCGCGATATGCTCGAAGAGGCGGCGGGAATATCCCATTTCAGATACCGCCGCGCGGACGCGACCCGCAGACTCGAACAGGCGGAGGAAAATCTCGTTCGCCTGCGCGATATATTGACCGAACTCGAGGGGCGCGTCGGACCGCTCAAAACGCAGAGCGAAAAAAGCGCAGAAATTCCTTTGTGCTTGCAGGGGAGAAAAAAAGAGCTTGAGATAGGACTCTGGCTCAAGACGATAGAGACGCTCCCGCGAGGGACTCAAGGCGCAGGAGGATAAAATATCCCTTGCCGCCGCGGACTATGAGCAGGCGGAGCGCGAGCTCGAACAGATATCGGCTCAGATAGAAGAGCTGATGAGCACGGGCAGCGGAATAACCGTGCAGATAGAAGAACTGCGAACGAAAGCCGCCTCTGACGAGGAGCAGGCGACCGCAGTTGACGGCAGAATCGCCGTCGAGCACAACAACCTCGCGCATAACCGCGAGACGATAGAGCGCATAAAGCGCGACATGGAAGCGGCGACCGCCACCGAGCAGCACCTCGAGGAGCAGATCGACGCCGCCCAAAAAGAGATAGAATCTATAGACGCCGAGATAAAGGACTGCCAGGCACAGCTGCTCGAACTGCTCGACAGCACCGGCAAGCTCAAGGAGCAGGAGAGCGCGATAACCGCCGAGCGCGACAGCGCAGAAGCGCAGGCGAAGACCATAAACGAGTCTCTCTCCGCCGCAAAAATCGAGCAGAGCACGGCGCGCTCCTCCGCGCAGGAGATAGCCGCGCGCCTCGGCACAGTCGACGAAGTCATCGCTTTTCGCGCGGCGGACTGCTTGACGCACTCCGTGAGCAGGCCGAAGTCAGCCGCAAGAATCTTGACGCGTGCCTTGAAAATATAGAATCACTTTCAAATTCAATAGACGGCTACTCTATGATAGTCCGTTCGCGCTCCGAAAAGGCGGAGAAGATGCGCCGCGAGCTCGACGCCGCAACGCTCGACATCCACCAAAAGCAGGCGCGAATCAGAATGCTCGAGGATCTCGAGAAGAACATGGAGGGCTATTCCGGCTCCGTTAAAGCGGTCATGCGCGAAGCAAAGCGCGGAACGCTGCGCGGAATCCACGGCCTGTGTCCCAGCTGATAACCGTTGATGCGAAGTACGCCGCGGCGGTCGAGACGGCTCTCGGCGCCGCCGTGCAGAATATAGTAACCGACGACGAGTCGGCGGCAAACGCGCCATAGCCTATCTTAAAGAGAGCCGCGCAGGACGCGCGACTTTCCTGCCGATGACGGCGATAAAGCCGCGCCCGTTCAGGGAGGACGGACTCGACTCCTGCGCCGGATTCATCGACATGGCGGACAGGCTTCTTCGATGCGACGACGAGTATCTGCCGATAATCAGAATCTGCTCAGCCACACCGCCGTTGCGGATAATATCGACAGCGCGATAGCCATCTCAAAAGCGCTTCGGCCACAGATTCAAAGTCGTCACGCTCGACGGTCAGGTCATGAATGCGGGCGGCTCGATGACGGGCGGTTCGCGGGGCAGAACGCGGGCATACTCAGCCGCGGCAATGATATCGAACAGCTCAAAAGACCGTCGCGAAGCTTGAAAAGACCTCGCCGAGCGGCAGGAGAGATACAAAGAGCTAGCGGGCGAAGTCTCGGCGGCGCAGGCGGAATACGACGGCGTGACGGCGGAGCTTCAGAAAGCGCAGGAAGAAAAAATCCGCCGCGAGGGCGAACTGCGCATGATAGACGACAAGATAGAAACCGCCGAGTCGGCGCTCAATGACCTCGAAGCGGAGAAGCGCAGCCCGCAGAGCGCACCGCAAAGCTCGAGGAAATTCAGACTCAGGTGCAGAAGAAGATAGATGAATTTACCTCTCAGCTCGACTCGGTCAATGAAAAGATAACCGAAATTGAATCGCGCCGCGATGAACTGCTCAGCACCCGCGAACAGAACGCGGACAAAGAGAGCAGCATCAACCTCAGCATCCTTTGCGTTCAAAAAAGGATATTCAGGCGCGAGAGGAAGTTATCGAAACGCTCAAACGCCGCAGAAGCTCCCATGAGGGTCATGCCGATGAGCTTAAATCGGAGATTGACTCCATAACCGAGCAGATGACCGCAACGAACGAGCTGATTGAACAGCCTCAAGGGCGAGGCGGCATCGCTTCGCGCCGAGGCTCAGCAGAAGAAAGACGAGATATCTTCGCTCGCTCAGAAGCGAAGCGGAGTCGAGGGCGAGCACCAAACTGCGTACTCAGGGAGCGCTCGGTCAGCGACAGGCGCGAGGCTGTCCGGCGAGCGGGCAAGGCTCGAAGAGCGCCGCGACTCGATGCAGCGCGAGCTCGAAAATGCGCAGAACAAGCTCTATGACGAATATCAGCTCACTCGCCGCGAGGCGGAGGAGCTCGGCATAGTCATTGAAGACCCGCAGAAAGCGCAGCGCGATCTCAATGATATAAAGAACAAGATAAGAGCCCTCGGCAATGTCAATGTCGGCGCTATTGAGGAATACAAAGAGGTCTCCGAGCGCTACGAGTTCATGAAAAACTCAGATAGACGATGTCGAAAGCTCCCGCGCGGAGCTGCTCGCCTTGATAGGCGACCTGACCGGCAAGATGTCGGAGCGGTTCAGGGAGCAGTTCGACCGCATAAACACTATCTTCGGTCAGACGTTCTCGGAGTTGTTCGGCGGCGGCAAGGCGGAACTTATTCTTGAGAATCCGCTCGATGTACTCGAATGTGCCATTGAGATAAAGGTTCAGCCCCCGGGCAAGAATGTTCAGAACATCGACCTGCTCTCGGGCGGCGAAAAGGGACTTGCGGCAATCGCACTGCTGTTCTCCATCCTCAAGGTCACCCCGCGCCGTTCTGCTTCTTCGACGAGGTCGAGGCGGCGCTTGATGATGTCAACGTCACGCGCTACGCACAGTATGCTCGCCGCATGACGAAGAACACGCAGTTCATACTTATTACGCACAGACGCGGCACGATGGAAGAAGCCGATGTCCTCTACGGAGTCACGATGCAGGAGGACGGAGTCTCCAAACTGCTCGAACTCAAGACCGCCGAAATGGCAAAGAAGCTCGGATTGACACAGTGATATATAATAAGCCCCGGAGTTTTCCGGGGCTGTTTTTATAATTTGCGATAAGTTGGGGGTTGTCAGGTCATGCAAATCATTCCTCCCTTCCCTCCAACCGCTTTGCCGAGTTCGGAAAACGCTATCGGTGCGAGGGCGAGGGCGGCGACGGTCAGCCACTCATATATATTGAGCACGGACACATCGAACAGCATCCGCAGCGGCGGGACGGTCATAACAATGAGCTGAGCGCGGCGCAGAGGGCGGCGCAAATAGTGAGCTTTCTGTTTGAAAAAATACCGATGCTGAAAACCGAGCGGCGCGAGCGCATGTTGAACGAATGAGCTATCTCGCAGAGGCTCTGCGTCGCAACGCCATGGTGCGTCCAAGCTCGACGCAGGAATTTTTAAAGAGCGAGTTGCCAGCGACGAACGCAAACAGACTCAGCGCGCCTATCAACATTCCCTCGAGGGCTATGTCGAGTCCCGTGCGGTCGGCGAAAAAGCTCTTTGAGCTGTCGCGCGGGGACGCTGCATGATGCGGCTGTCGAGCCTCTCCGCGCCGAGCGCGAGCGCGGGCAGGAGTCTGTGACGAGATTTATCCACAAAAGCTGTATCGGCAGGAGCGGCGCGGGCATGCCGAAAAGAGAGTGGCGGCAAAGACGCAGAGTATCTCGCCGATGTTGCAGCCGAGCAGATAGTGTATGGCGCGGCGGATGTTGTCATATATTCCGCGCCCCTGGGCTACGGCTTTGACTATTGTCGCAAAATTGTCGTCGGTCAGAATCATGTCGGCGGCGTTCTGTGCCACCTGCGTGCCGCCCCTTGCCCATGGCGCAGCCGATATCGGCGGCCTTTTAATGGGGCGCGTCGTTGACCCCGTCGCCCGTCATCGCAACAACCTCGCCGTGGGCGCGCAGAGCTTTGACTATCCGGACTTTGTGCCTGGCGTCACACGCGCATATACGCGGCAGGAGCGCACGGCGCGCGCGAATTCGTTCTCGCCCATTTTGTCTATCTGCGCGCCCGTCGACATTCGCCGGAGTGCGAGAGTATGCCGAGTTTTTTCGCCGTGGCGCAGGCGGTGCCCGCATGGTCGCCGGTTATCATAACAGGCGTTATTCCAGCGCGGCGGCAGGTTTTGACCGCCTCATATGCCTCTTTTTCGCGCGGCGGATCCTCCATGCCGATAAGCCCGCAGAATGTCAGCCCCGTCTCGCTTATTTTCCCCGTTTGTCTCTTGCCCGTGGCGACGGCGATGACTTTAATGCCCGCTCGGCGAGAGAAGCGTTGAGACTCAGTATTTTTTCACGCCGAGCCGAAGTCAGCGGGCTTTTTCGTTCCGTTTAATATTATGTCGGAACACTTTTTATCAGCACATCGGCGCGCCCTTTGCGACCGTTATTATTTTGTCCCCGTCCTTATCGCAACGTACATCATCTTCCGCTCGACGAGAACGGTATTTCATCGGTTCTGAGCTTTTTGGCGGTTGAGCTTCGCCGTATCGGTGCCGGATCGCTCCGCCGCCGCGACTATCGCAGCCTCGGTCGGCTCGCCGGACACCTTGCCCTTTGCCCTCGTATTTTGCGTCGCAGCAGAGCGCGGCGAGAGAGAAAAGCTTTTTCGCCTCTTCGCCGGTCAGCTGAATTTCGCCAGACGGCGAGCAGGCGGCAGTGACGGTCATTTTGTTCTGAGTCAGCGTGCCCGTCTTGTCTGAACAGATATATGTTGCCGCGCCGAGCGTCTCAACTGCGGGCAGGCGGCGTATGACCGCGTTGCTCTTCGCCATCTTCTGCACCCCGAGCGAGAGCACAACGGTGACAACTGCGGGCAGTCCCTCGGGGATAGCCGCAACGGCGAAGACGACGGACAGCATAAACGCGCTGAGCACGCCCATGCCGCGCAGGATGCTGAGCACGAATATCAGCGCGCATATCGCCAGCGCGCCGATGCCGAGGACTTTTTCCTATCTTCGCGAGCTTTATTTGCAGCGGCGTTGTCGGTTCGTCTTCTGTGTTCCAAAAGATGTGCTATCTTCCCGACCGCCGTGTCCACGCCCGTCTGAGTCACGACCGCTCTGGCGTGGCCCGCGGTTATGACTGAAGACGAAAATATCATCTTTTGAGCTCCGCCTGCGGACTGCCGTCGGGAATACGGCAGAGAGCGTCCTTTTCGCACGGCATGGATTCGCCGGTCAGTGCACTCTCCTGTGCTGACAGCGAATGCGAAGATATCAGCCGCGCATCGGCGGGGGACAAGATCGCCCGCACGGACTTCTATAATATCCCCGCGAACAACTTCCGACGCAGGGATTTTTGTCTCTTTCCGTCTCTTATGACTGCCGCCGTCGGCGCGGACATACACTTTGAGCGCCTCGAGCGAATGCTCCCGCGCGCCGCTGCTGAATGACCCCGACTGCGGCGTTGAGTATAACTATTATCAATATCATTATCGGGTCGGCGAAGTCGCCGTGTTCCTCTAAAAACGAGGTCGCAAATGACACTCCGCTCGCTATGAGCAGGACTATCACGGTGAAATCTTTGAACTGCTCGAAAAATTCCGCGATGATACTTTTTTCTTTTTGCCGCGCAGTATGTTTTCGCCGTCCTGCCCTAGCCCGCTTCTCCGCTTCGCGCGAGCTCAAGCCCCTGTCAACGCTGCTGCTGAGTTTGCCGACCGCGTCTGCGGCGCTCATCGAATACCAGTCCATATTTTCTCCCCTTTTTATTGAGTCCGTGCAATATATATTCAATTTGTCGCCGAAAGTTTACCAAAAGTTATTGAACCGTTCACATTTCAATGATAAAATAAATTGTAATTATATCTTTTTTTCGACAGACGGAGGTATCGCGCTTCGTGACAAAGATAGTTAAATTTCTAAAACCGTATATGGGAGCTACCGTGGCGGCGCTGTTTTTCTCGCTGTTCAACAATCTTATGCAGCTGATCCTGCCCGCGATGATGGCTCTGATGATAAACACCGGCATCGGCGACGGGCGCATGGGCACTGTTCGGCTCATCGGCGGCGTTATGGCGGTGCTCTCCGCTATCGCGATAGGCGCGGCAATCGCGGGCAGCTACTATTCTTCAAAGGTCTCTGCCTGCTTCGGTCTGTCGCTTCGCCGCGCGCTGTTCGTCAAGGTCGAGTCGCTGAGCCAGTGCGATATAGATAAGATAGGCACGCCCTCGCTGATAACGAGAACGACAAACGACATCCGCCAGATTCAGGACATGATCCTGATGATGATCCGCATTATTATCAGCGCGCCGATAGTCATGGTCGGCGGCGCGTTCATGGCGTTCACGCTGAACAAAAAAAGGCTCTCGACCGTCATGTTCATCGCTATTCCGATAATTTTGGTTATCGCCCTCGTCGTCGCAAAGCAGGTTCTGCCGATGTTCGACAAGGCGCAGAAAAAGACCGACAGACTCAATCTCATCCTGCGCGAGAAACTCAGCGGAATCAGAGTTATCCGCGCGTTCAACCGCTCGGAATATGAGGACGAGAAGTTCAGAAAGGCAAACTACGACCTGACCGGACTCATGCTCAAGATAAACCGTATTTTCGCGTTCCTTATTCCGCTCGCAACGCTTCTTTGCTATGTCATAGTCGCCATTCTCCTCAAGATGGCGGCGGATCAGATAGACGCGCTCGACGTCGTAGCGGACAGCGTGCAGATAGCGAACACCGTCGGCGATCTGCAGGCGTTTATGGTCTATATGATAATGATAATCTACGCAGTCTCCATGGCGGCGTCGCTGTTCGTGATGCTCCCGAAAGCGGAGATATCAGCGAAGAGAATCAACGAGGTTCTCGACCTCGTCCCGATGATAAAGAGACCGAGCATCCGATAACCCCCGATGCAGACCGCCGCAGCGAGCTTGAGTTCGACTGCGTGAGTTTCAGCTATCCGGGCGCCGATTTGCCGATACTTTCGCGCATATCTTTTCAAGACCATGCCCGGCGAGACCACCGCCGTTATCGGCTCGACCGGCTCGGGCAAATCGACTCTCGTCAATCTTATCCCCCGATTCTACGATGTCTCGGGCGGCAGGATTCTCATTGACGGCGTGGATATAAAAAATATGTCTATGCGTACCCTCCACGAGAAGATAGGCTTCATCCCGCAGAGCGCATTCCTGTTCAGCGGCACCGTCGCCGACAACCTGCGCATGGGCAAACCTGACGCTACAGAAGAGGAGATGTGGGAGGCGCTCGAAACCGCGCAGGCGGCAGATTTTGTCAGAGCCATGCCCGACGGACTCGACAGCGAGCTCTCGCAAAACGGCAAGAATCTTTCTGGCGGTCAGCGCCAGCGCCTCGCGATAGCGCGCGTGTTGATAAGAAAGGCTGAGATATATGTTTTTGACGACAGCTTTTCGGCTCTCGACTTCTCAACCGATGCAAAGCTCCGCAAGGCTCTGCGCGAGAGGATGCCGGACATAACGAAGATAATCGTCGCCCAGCGCGTCGGAACGATAATCGACGCGAGCCGTATAATCGTGCTCGACGAGGGCAAGGTGGCGGGCATCGGTACTCACCGCGAGCTGCTTGAAAATTGTACGGTCTACCGCGAAATTGCCCAATCTCAGCTTTCAAAGGAGGAACTCGCATGAGCAGAAGATCACCTCTGAAGAGAAAGCGCACCTCGCAATCGAGAAAGAAATACAGCGGATATTCCGGCGGCAACCGCCGCCCCGGCGAAAAGCCGAAGAATTTCAAAGAGACCGTCTCACGCTTCGTGCCGCTCTTAAAGCCGTTTATCCCCGGCATGGTCGTCGTGCTCATAGCGGGCGTTATCGGCACGGTGCTGACCGTCACGGGACCGATGTTCCTCGGCGACATAGTCGACGCGATAAAAGAGCAGGCGGATATAAAGCTCTCCGGCGGCGAGATAAACTTTTCAAAGATACAGAAAATCCTGCTGACCATTCTCGGCATCTACGGTCTGAGCGCGGTGCTCAGCTATGTTCAGCACTATATCATGGCGGGCGTCACGCAGTCCGTCGTGCGCGATCTGCGCGACAAGGTAAACGACAAGCTGACCCACCTGCCGCTGAGCTATATCGACTCTCACTGAAGGGCGATATCCTCAGCAAAATGATGAATGATATCGACAATATCAGCAACACCCTGCAGAACAACCTTATTCAGATAATCACCTCTGCGGTGAGCTTCATCGGTATGCTTGCGCTGATGTTCTATGTCAGCTGGCAGTTAACTCTTATCACGCTCTCCGTGCTCCCGCCGAGCCTTCTCGTGATATCGATCATCTCTAAGCGCTCCAAGCGGTACTTCCGCCGCCAGTGGGACGAGACGGGCAACATAAACGGTCATATCGAAGAGATGTACACCGGTCACACGCTCATCAAAGTCTTTGACCACGAGGAGCAGGCGATAGATGAGTTCGACGATATAAACGTAAGCCTCGCAAAAGCCGGATACAAGGCGCAGTTCATCTCCGGCATAATCGGTCCGATATTAAATTTCGTCAGCAACATAGCCTATGTGCTCATCTGCGTCATAGGCGGCGTGTATGTCATAAAGGGCACTTTCTCTCTCGGCGACATAACAACTTTCTTCACTTATTCAAAGCTCTTCATGCAGCCGCTCGTCAGCATCGGCAACATTGCGAACAACCTTCAGTCCTCGCTCGCGAGTGCGGAGCGCGTGTTCAATCTGCTCGATGAGCCCGACGAGTGCGCCGACTGCTACGACACCAGGATCGAAGAGCCCAAGGGCGAGGTCGAATTCAAAGATGTCAGCTTCAGCTACACTCCCGAAGTGCCGCTTTATCGAAAACATGAATCTGAAAGTCGAGCCGGGTCAGCTCGTCGCGATAGTCGGACCGACGGGGGCGGGCAAGACGACATTCGTGAACCTGCTCATGCGCTTCTATGATGTCAATAAAGGCGAGATTCTTCTCGACGGGCACGACATACGCTCGATACCGCGCGAAAATCTGCGCAGCGTATTCGGCATGGTGCTCCAGGACACATGGCTGTTCGAGGGCACGATAATGGAGAACATAGCCTACGGCCGTAAAGGCTGCTCGCGCGAAGAGGTCATTGACGCGGCAAAGGCGGCAAGAGTCCACCACTTCATCAGCACACTGCCCGACGGCTACGAGACGATGCTCGAAGAGAACGGCGAGAACATCTCGCAGGGTCAGCGCCAGCTTCTGACGATAGCCCGCGCCATCCTCGAGAACCCGTCGGTGATCATCCTCGACGAGGCGACAAGCCCGTCGACACGCGCACAGAAGTGCATATCCAAAAGGCGATGAACACGCTGATGAACGGCAGAACGAGCTTCGTTATTGCACACAGACTCTCGACCATCCGCCACGCCGATGTTATCTTGGTTATGAACAACGGTACGATAGTCGAGCGGGGCACACACGGACAGCTGCTCGCACAGAACGGCTTCTACAGAGAGCTCTACGCCAGCCAGTTCGGAGTGTAAAATATAAAATTATCCGCTGTATCAAATACAATTGATACGGCGGATTTTTTTGATTAAGATGATAAAATCTTTTGGCGGCGTGGAGCATAAAGAGCGAGCTTGGATTTTTAACAGAATCTATTTGGGCGCCCATATAGGTGAGCCGACTCGATGCATTGCTGCCGCGTAAGCGGCACGAAATCTTTGCAAAAGTTTATCTTACCGACCATAGGGGCGAACTTCATTCGCCTTTAAATTTTCTGTGGTTTTCGGACAACGCACTTCGTATAGACAGCCCTTGCGGCTGTCCGCTATCAGCGATAGCCGATAAATTTTAAATTGATAATAGCTTGTTTTGCTGAAAAAAGGGAGCCGGAAATCCGACTCCCTCGTTTTTTATTTTTTTCTTTGCGTGCTTGGCTTTTTTTTCTTCGGCTGTTCCTCGCCGAGGTCGATTGCGATAAACGCGACATTCCAGATGAGTATCGCCAAAAACAAAACCGTCATCACCGCAGGCGCCGTGCTCATCGTGACGAGCACTATCTTGCCGAAGAGATTCATGAACGACATGTCAGTCAGCGAACCGAGGGTCAGCGTGCCCGCTTTGACCGCCGAAGAGACGGCGGAGAACGCTATCCTCATGCCTATAATGCTCAAAAGACCTGCCGCGCCGAGCGAAGCGGTCGCCTTGCGCGAGTTCGTCGCCGCGGCGACTATAACCGTCGCGAGCGCGACGAGCAGGGCGATGGCAAAGAATACAACAAAGGCGATAAAATTGCCCTTGAATTTCAAAAAAGTCCGTCCGGGAGCTCGGATGCGCCGCCTTTTGACGAGGTCAGCGAAAAGACCGTCTCCCGTGAAAAGCTCGATGATTCGTTTGACGCTCAGATTCTCTACAATATTTGAATCATAGATAGTCGCGTGCATATAGACGGTTATGAGATCCGTGAAATATGCGACGGGGAACACTGCAATTGCCAGCAGAGCCGTCACAATTCTGTTGAGAGCTTTCATCCTGACCGACCTTTCTTACTTGAAAATGCTTATTTCTTCTTTTTTGTCCCATGAGGAGTTGAGCGCAACGGTGCGGTTTATGATAAGATTGCCCGAGTGCTGTCCTTGTCGACGCAGAAGTAGCCCTGGCGCATGAACTGGAATGTGTCGCCCGGCTTTGCATCGCGGAGTCCGCCCTCGAGCAGGCATCCGTCGATAATTTTGAGAGAATCGGGGTTGATGTTCTGAAGATAGTCGCCGTTTCCGTCCTCGCCTGCGGGGTTCTCGGTGTTGAACAGGCGGTCATAGAGACGCACCTGAGCCTTCACGGTGTCCGCCGCGCTGACCCAGTGCAGGGTGCCGCGAACCTTTCTGCCGTCGGGCGTGCTCGCCGCCGCGGCTCTCGGGGTCGTAGGTGCAGTGCAGGCAGGTGACTTCGCCGTTTTCATCGGTATCATATGAGTTGCAGGTCACATAATATGCGCTCTTGAGACGCACTTCGTTGCCGGGGAAGAGCCTGAAATATTTCTTCACGGGCTCAGCCATGAAGTCCTCGCGCTCAACATAGAGCTCGCGGGAGAATGTGACCTTGCGGCGGCCGAGCTCGGGCTTGTCGGGATTTATCTCGACCTCTATCTCCTCGGTCTTGCCCTCGGGGTAGTTGTCGATAACGAGCTTGAGGGGATTGAGAACCGCCATGGCGCGCGGGGCGTTCTGATTGAGATTGTCTCTGACGCACGCCTCGAGAAGACCGTAGTCAACAACGCTGTACGCCTTTTGCAACGCCGACGCGGCTTATGAAATCGCGTATTGCGGCGGCGGGATAGCCCCCTGCGACGCATACCGCAGAGAGTGACCATTCTCGGGTCGTCCCAGCCGTTGACAACGCCGGTCTGAACCATTTCGAGGCACTTTCTCTTGCTCGTCACGCAGTAGTTGAGATTAAGGCGCGCGAACTCGATCTGGCGCGGCGGCTCTTCAAAGCCGATAGCGTCGATGAACCAGTTGTAGAGCGGTCTGTGGTTCTCGAACTCGAGCGAGCACAGGAATATGTGACCTTCTCCGCAGCGTCGGAGAGGGGATGGGCAAAGTCATACATCGGATAGACGCACCACTTGTCGCCCGTCTGATGGTGGGAGACGTGCGCGATTCTGTAGATGACCGGGTCGCGCATATTGATGTTCGGGCTCGCCATATCTATCTTGGCGCGCAGAACTTTTTCGCCGTTTGCAAACTCGCCCTCGGTCATTCGGGGGGAGAGGTCGAGGTTCTCTTCAACCGAGCGGTCGCGGTAGGGGCTGTTTTTGCCGGGTTCTGTAAGAGTGCCGCGGTATTCGCGTATTTCCTCGGGCGACAGGTCGCAGACATACGCCTTGCCCTCTTTGATGAGCTTTATCGCGCACTCATAGAGAAAAATCGAAATAGCTCGATGCATAGTAGACCTCGTTCCATTTATAGCCGAGCCACTCAATGTCCTCTTTTATCGCGTCGACATATTCGACATCCTCTTTCGAGGGATTCGTGTCGTCAAGACGGAGATTGCACACTCCGCCGTATTTTTCCGCGATGCTGAAGTCGATGCATATCGCCTTTGCGTGACCGATGTGCAGATAGCCGTTGGGCTCCGGAGGGAATCTCGTCTGCACGCGGGTGTTGACCCCGTTTGCAAGATCCTCGTCTATAAAATCAGTGATAAAATTTGAATTGAGATTGGTGCTGTCCGCCATTTAGTTCTCCTCCTTGTAGTGTGCGAGCGCCGCAGCGAGTCTCGCTCTGACTCTGTCCTCGCCGAGCAGCCTGATTATCGAATGAAGATCGGGCGTGTTGCGGCGCGAAGTCACCGCGATTCTGATAACGGTCGAAAGGTCGCCGACATGACCCTTTGAACGCCGTGGGATCTTTCTTGTATTCCTTGACGTTGGGCGTGTAACCGAGCGGCTCGCACATCGCCTTGATGCGCGCAAACCATGCGTCCTTGTCGTCGCTTATGTCAAACTCGCCGATGTATTTTTGAAGTATCGCCGCCGCATCGCCTGCGCTGATATTCTCGGGCAGGGTGTAGTCGGGGGTGTAGATTTCATCGTAGAAATACGAGACGAAGTCCTTGACCTGCTCCCAGTTTGCGATATCCTTTCGCGGCTTCGGGCAGTCGCGGTCTATCGAGAATATGCCGCGCGCAAAATCACGGTTAGAGTCGAGAAGCTTGTAGAGCTCCTCATCATATTCTTTCGCCCAGTTCAGTATATTGCCGAGCACCTCGTCCGCCGTCATGTGCGAAATAATATTCTTGCTCACGTCGTTGAGCTTCGCCATGTCAAACAGGCATCCGCTCACGCTCATCTTCTTGAGATTGAACGGGAACTTCCAGCAGTCCTCCGTGGGATTCGCTCTGCGCCAGTCTTCAAAGTTCGAGTTGAGCAGCGTCATGATATATTCGATAACGCTCTCCTTGGGATAGCCCTGCTCGACAAAATAGCTGACCGCCGCCTCGGGGTCTTTTCTCTTCGAGAGCTTGCGCTTTGCGCCCGTCTCCTCGTCTATCTTCATGACCTGCGGAGTGTGCGCGTATTTCGGCACTCTGTAGCCGCACGCCTTGAACAGCGCGATGTGCTTCGGGACGGAGGATATCCACTCCTCGCCGCGAATAACGTGCGTCGTGCGCATGAAGTGGTCGTCGCAGACATGTGCAAAGTGATAGGTCGGCACGCCGTCGCTCTTCAAAAGCACCTCATCGATTATATTCTCCGGCATTTCAATTTTGCCGCGGATCATGTCGTCAAAGACAATTCTCTTGTTCTCGTCGCCCTCGGGCGGAAGCGGAGCACATAGGGCTCGCCAGCCTCGATGCGTCTCTTCTGCTCGTCAAAGCTCAGGTCGCGGCACTTCGCCCATTTGCCGAAATATCCGGTTATCGCCGCGCCGCCGTTTTCCTGCTCTTCGCGGATAGCGGCGAGCTCGTCCGCAGTGCAGAAGCAGGGGTATGCCTTGCCCTCCTGCACAAGACGCTTGGCGACCGCGTGATAGATTTCAACGCGCTTGCTCTGGGTATAAGGACCGTAAGCTCCCTTCTCCGTGTCGAATCCGGTCACGCCCTCATCAAATTCGAGACCGAAATTTTTGAATCCGTTGATTATCGCGGACACGCCGTCGGCGACCTCACGCTTCTTGTCCGTGTCCTCGATTATCAGATAAGATAAGTCCGCCGCTGACTCTCGCTGTAAGAAAATCGACGAGCGCGCCGAACAGGCCGCCTATATGGAGATACCCCGTCGGACTCGGTGAGAATCGGGTCACGCGCGCACCCTCGGGCAGCTCGCGCGGGGAAATCTCAGCTCGCAGTCCTCCGGCGTCAGCCCGTTTGAGCCGAACAGGAGATCGGCGAGTCTTTCGTTATCAGTCATTAAACCGCACTCCGTTTCTGTAGGTAAATATATACACTATATTATTGCAGAAAAACGCCCGTCAATCAAGAGCCAAAGAACAATTTCTCAAATCAAAAGAGGTTAATCGATAAAAATTTCATAAATCTTTAATTTTCCATTGATTTTTACACTCTTTTTATTTTATAATGAATACGACCGCGCAAGCAGTGAATTGATTTTTCGTGCTCATTCGCTCGGGAGAGAAAAACCGCAAAAAAAGCGCGACTGAATGAAGATTTCATATTCGGAGGTAACTGAAATGACAAAGAAGATCATAGCTCTTGTCCTTGCTCTCTGCTTCGTTTTTGCTTTTGCAGCCTGCAAGAAGGATAAGGACAACAGCGACACAACCACAGGCGAGCCCAACACTTCGGCAAACGGCGAGACGATTGCAAATGACGAGTCCAGCGATGCAGAACCCGCGAGCGGCGACGAGTCCACCGAGGCTCAGACCGACGCTTCCGGCAACACTGTTGCTCCGCGACCGAGAAGAACACTCAGGGCAGCGGCAGCCAGGGCGGCAACCATGGCGGCAGCACCACTGCTTCAAGCCCGCGACAAAGGCTGAGATAGTTGCGTATTTCAACAAGGCCATTAACGGCGTTAAGCCCAGTGCGAAGAGCGTTACAAGAGTTTCTGAGACGAACTAAAGAAGCGGCAAAATCACCGGAGTGCCCTCCATCGTCGATAAGCTTGTCGGCGGTATAGACAGCTTTGTTGACGGTCAGCTCAAGAAGAACAGCAAAAGGGCTCCGAAACATTCTCAATTCTGCGGCTATAAAGGCTAACTTCCCTGTTGAGAACGAGTCCTGGTCGAGCAAGCTTACTGCGAATGATGTCGCAAGCGCAACTTGCACCGAGGCGGGCGGAGTTTACACCATTACTATAAAGACGGTTGCCGACAAGGCTTCCTCCAACGTTCATCACGGCTCGGGTCATGCCCCTTCGAAGGTTTTTCAGCGTGGTTCTCCCGTCTGTTATCAACGATCAGTTTAGCGGCGGCGTGCTTAAGTCTGTCGCTAAAGCCTTTAAAATCGGCACCGCTCAGATGGAGTATCCCTCCGGCACAGTTACCGTTAAGGTTGATGCTAAGACCAGCCGTGTTATCAATGCTACATATGATGCCAAATGGACAATTCACCTTCCTCTTGGCGACGGAATGGTAGTGCTTCCTTTCGGCACAAAGACCATTTACAACATCGCTTACTAATTAAACAAAATGACTGTTTTGAGGCAGGAGTTTCCTGCCTCAAAATGCATTTACAAACATATCAAGTGAAAAAGAAGGATATTTAAAATGGAAAAGAAAGTTCTTGTTGAAACTTCCGCGCGCCATGTACATGTCACCAGAGAAGCTCTTGATATCCTCTTCGGCGAGGGGCTATGAGCTGACCGTCAAGAAGAGCTCTCTCAGCCCGGCCAGTTTGCGAGCAACGAGCGCGTTGCCGTTATCAGATAAAGCAGCTTCCCGGCAGTCTCCATCCTCGGCCCCCGTGCGTCCCGAGAACCAGGTTGAGATTTCGCTCACCGACGCCCGTTCGATCGGCGTGACTGCTCCTGTCAGAGAGAGCGGCGACGTTGCGGGCAGCGGCGCCTGCAAGCTTGTCGGCCCCAAGGGCGAAATAGAGCTTGAGTGCGGCGTTATCGCAGCGCAGAGACACATCCACGCAACTCCCGAGGATGCCGAAAATACGGTCTTCAGGACAAGCAGATAGTCAGCGTCAAGATCGACTCCAACGGCCGTTCGCTCGTTTTCGGCGATGTCGTCGTCAGAGTCAGCCCGAAGTATGCGCTGGCAATGCACATCGATACCGATGAGTCCAACGCCGCAGGCGCAACTCCCGGTCTCATGGGCGAGATACTTGCGTAACAAAAAACGAAATTCAGTCCTCTGCACTCTGAGTGCGGAGGGCTTTTCGCTTGCGGTCGGGGAGAATGAGCAGACGCACTTATGTGCCAATAGCGGCGGAGCTCTTCAGGCAATATAACAGCATTTTTATTCTCACATATAAAGTTATTGTCGACTCCATTGTGTAAAGGGGAGCTGGATCGGCGAAGCCGAGACTGAGGATTGCGTCCGGATAAAAATTGTCGTGGTTGTTCTCGATTTATCAACAGGCAAATTCTTATTTTCGGATACTTACGCGAAACCGCCGCCAAAGTCAAAACACTTTTTCCCCGATGTGTTTCACTAATGACGCATTTACACAATTTGGACTACCCCCGTTAAACGAAATTTTATCTTTTGTCTATTGAATGATTGGAACAACGATTATACAATTATATATAAATCAATAAGGAGTGAAATAAGATGAAAAAGATTCTGACAATAATCCTTGCCGCTGTCCTCGTTCTCTCGTTCGCGGCGTGCAAGAAGAATGACACAAACAACGACACCACTGCCGGTGACGCGCAGACCTCCGGTCAGGCGGCGGATGTTTCCGCTTCCGATGATACCGCTTCTTCCGAAGAGGCTTCCTCCGAGGTCGGGGACCGAGGTAGTCACCGATAAAGAGGGTCACACCGTTATCGAGACTAAAGGCTTCTCAGTCCTCAGATACAAAGAACACGACCAAGGGCAGCACGACTCCCTCCAAGGGTCTCAACACCAACGACGCAGCAGCTTGCATCAAAGCTTATCAGGCGGCGGTCAACGCTACAAAAGCAGTTCAAGAGCGGCAGACAGAACATGGCTCTCAAGGGCAGCATCACTGCTGACGGCAGCCTCGGCGCTCTGCTCAAGATAGCTCAGAAGCCCGTTGCAAACGCACTCAACAAGAACTCCAAGGATCGTACCGATATCCCTGGCAAGCCCTCGGGCATGCAGGCGAGCCACATGAAGAGCGCCAGCGCGGTGACCAGCGGCAACTACACCACAATCACCTTCAACGTCAAGGATCAGACTCAGGGCGCGAAGGCTGATAACTACAGCGGTTCCGTCGGCTGCGCAGTCGGTACTCTCGGCGATGTCGATAACGCTATCAGAGAGCTCGGACTCAGCGTCGACTACAAGGACGGCAAGATTGAGCTGACCTACACCAACTGCAAGGTCGTCGTCAAGATTGACAACACCACCGGCAAGATCGTCGAAGGCAGCTGGGCATATGATGTCAATGTCTATGCAAACGGCATCAAGGTCTCCATCGTCTCCGTCAATAACCTCAAAGGGTATCGTCGCTTTCTCTTACACCGCTAAGGGCTGATATCTGAAAAAATCGAAGCCGTCCGTCTTTTCCAGACGGGCGGTTTTTTGTCGGCTGTCGGGGATATGCGTCGGATAAACTGCGGCTTTATCAAAAATTAATTTTTTGCCATGTTTTTTTATAAGATTTTTCTTGACCTGTCTGCTTCAATATCTTAAAATATAAGCCTAATCAAGTGCAACACTCAGATAAAATCTGTCGGGAGGGAGAAAGAATGAACAAAAAGATGAGATTTGCCGCACTTTTGCTTGCGGCGGCTATGCTCTTTTTCCTTTTCGGCGTGCAGAACGAACGATGACGGTTCGGGTCTTCTACGGACGAACCCTCGGTCACTGATGCGGGGAATATTCATGAGGAGTCCACCGACTCTGCGGAGCTGACAACTGACGAGCCGACGACCGACTCAAGAACCGTGACGCGCTCCAATGTTTCCGGCGGAACAAAGACCGAGACTGTCAACGTCTACAAGGGGCTCAACTCCACGAACACTTCGCGGGTGCTCAAGTATTACAAAGCTGCGGCGGCGAACACCAAAGCATCGACGCCACGCAGTATATGTCCATGAAGCGCGTTGATTACACTCCGCGCAACAGCTTCCAAAAGGGAATGCTCTCCCTGTTTACGGGCATAGCCTCTGCGGCGCTCGCGGCGAACAGCACGCCTGTGAACGAAGTGCCCGGGTGCCCGATGAAATTAAGTCGAGCGACCTTATCTCCGCGAACGCCGTCGCTTACGGCAACTACACCATAGTGACGCTCAACGTTAGGATGCAGCAGGACGATCAGAATACTAAGGACGCGCATCAGGGTATCCGGTCGGCAGGACTGTCGGCACGGTCGGGAACCTCGACAGAGTTTTGAAGCCATGCCGAGCGTCAAGGTGAACTGCTCAAAGGGCAGCATCACGCTCAAGTATGACGACTGCAAGGTCGTTGTCAAAATGACAACGGCAGCGGAATGATAGTCAGCGGCACATGGAGCTATACTGTTGATATCGATGTCGACAATATATATGCGAGCATCGCGGGCAGCGACGAGCTGCTGATAACGAACACAGGCGGCGCGGTCGGATTTGTTATAAAGACGAATGACGAAATCTCGCTTCAAAGCCGCAATTCAAAATAAAACTGACCCGCACGGCGCGATGCCGGGCGGGTTTTGATATTAAATTAAGAAGAGCTGCCTTTTGAACAAGTCCAGTAAAAACGGACAATAGAAAAAAAGGCCTCCTATGATACAATGGAAGAAAGTATCATAGGAGGATTTTTATGCCAAGAAGCTATCGACATATCAGCGACTATACAGAAGAAATAATACGATTTTAAATCATTAAATATCCGACACTGTATCCTTTTAACTTCTTTACTATGTCGACATCGGCTGGTATAGCTGTTCTCCGCGCAGATACTGGCTGACAGCGGTACAGTGGGCGGCCGATGCTGCGGCGCGGCGTAACTTCAAGCTGTCGCTGACGTGCGCATCGCCTGATGGCGTTGGTCACTATGGCCAGTGCGCGTTCGCTCGCTCGGCTTTAATCCGGGCACTCAGGCACTAAACTACAGGCGTGCTGCGGCACCACGAAATGTGGAAGGCGTGCGGAAAGCTGTTGGAGTCAACATCTGCTGCAGCGGCGTCCTGCCGCAGCGCTGACGAGCGCCCGCAATGAGGATGGCAAACGGTGACGTCTGCGATCCGCCGAAATTTCGAACGTCTGCGCCAGGTAACCGCAGCAAAATTGCGGTATCTCGCAAGCGTTCCCTCCCGGCGAATTTGCAGTGTTGTTCAAACGCGGTTAAGACGAAGGCGAACAGGTAGCAGCATGACACTCAGGCTGACGCTGCGACTGCCGGGCAGCAGCGATATGGCGACACGGACGATATGTACTGGTTCCACCTCGTGTTTCATATGCGCCGCCGGTAATCGGTGACGACGACCTTGCAGCCAGGTCAGCTGCGTCCTGCTGGTCACGCTGATCCAGCTCTAACGTCCGCCAAAACGCATGCTGTGGTTCGCGCAATCGCGGCCGACCGAAGCTGTTAATGTTGCCAGACGCCGCTGTCCCCGCGGCATGTGGCTCACTGGAAGTTGCTGACGAGAGCCGTTTGCTGAAACGCTGCTGCTGCTTTTGTGCTCGTGGAAGAATCGTGCTGCTGCCGCGGTCGCCATCTGAAGAACTGAGCGCCAGGCAACGGCAATGACCCGTGACCTCGAGGCGACAAATAACTCGGCGCTCCGGAAGCGGCTGCCGCCACCCTGTTGCTGGCTGTTCATTCTTGCACGCACCGCTGCAACTGCGGAAATGCCCTGCCTAACTAATAAA
>VOFC01006953.1_pt1 | contig 29666 bp, 38 predicted proteins | sample 5384161 | NCBI WGS metagenome assembly VOFC01 (sample SAMN12384722, study PRJNA508395) | human gut metagenome | isolation source: healthy gut B | host: Homo sapiens | reverse complement strand
GAAGTCTTATTTAAGGATAAGGATGAGGATATACAAATGATTAAAAATCTGCAAGAGGCTTATAAACAACTGTCCGAGAATCAACGGATGGCGATTTATCTTCGTTACATTAAAGGCTTATCCTATAGAGAAGTTGCAGCTGTCCTGGAGATTAATCCTCAATCTGCCATGAATTTAGTATCCCGCACACTGACGAGCCTTCGCTCTAAAATGACCTTGAAAGAATATCTCTTTTTTCCTTCCTTTTTTTTTCTTAAATGCTACTATTTCCTTTGTCCGGTTCACCCAATTTGCTGAAGAAATCTTTTTTCTGCAAAATAATGAAAGAAAAGTGAGTAGACTTTTTCTTTTCTCCCGTTTTAAATATAAAAAAGCAAAAAATGGAAGGCAAGAAAGCAAATATACATCAGGTGATACGCAAAGTAATTCTACATGTTCGGAAACAGGAGAGAAATGTCTCAACGACCGAACTGGATGAATCATGGAGACTTATCGAAAAACAAATCCATGCAACCAAAAAAAGAAAAAGTTGCATCAACGATTACTTTATGCGGCAACTTATTCATCAGTTGCCGCAATCCTGCTATGTATGTTTTGGCTGGGTAAACAGTTCATCTCTTATTACCATGCAGATGACAGCGCATTAGTCGATTTCGCATTGAAAATGCAGGCAGCCCCATTACAAGAAGATATTCTATTGTTGATACCGGGAGAAAAGAATATAGAAGTGAGTGATACCGATGCAAATATCATTTATTCGCAGAATGGTTTAGTGGTGGTCAACTCTGATACAGTCAATCAGATTCAGCCACAAAAGAAGAAGCCCGAATTCAACCAGCTGATAACCCTAAAGGGAAAAGAACTCAATTGACTTTACCAGACGGAACTCATCTATGGGTGAATTCAGGAACACGGGTGATTTATCCAACTCATTTTGAAAGAGACCAGCGTGAAATTTATGTTGAAGGAGAAGTGTTCCTCGATGTACGCCGCAATGAAAAAAAAAGCCCTTCATAGTAAGAACTAAAGATTTTCAAGTACAGGTATTAGGTACTTCATTCAATATATCGGCATATTCATCGGAGAAAACGTCTTCCGTGGTGTTGGTGGAAGGAAGTGTGAATATAAAAAGCCACAATCAGCAACAGGTCAAACTCGCTCCGGGACAGCTGGTTAACATTCATAGCGACCAACTGGACACTCCTCAAAATGTAGATGTTGAGCCTTATATCTGTTGGATAAAGAATATCCTAATGTACACAGACGATTCTTTGGATAAGGTCTTTAGAAAATTAAATCTATACTATGGCAAAGAATTCGTATTGGATACGGAGGTGGAGAGAATGCAGGTTTCGGAAAGCTGGATTTAAAAGATAAACTTGAAGACGTCTTACATACTATATCTTATTCTGCACCCATAGAATATAAAGAAGTGGGTGATAAAATATATGTGAGGAAGAAATAAGTATAGATCATTTATTGTTAAACCTTTATACGTAATATTATGAGAAACAAAAGTCCTTAAAAAGAAGGCTGAATGATAATTGCAGTATCATCCAGCCGAAAAAAATCAAACAACATTTAATTGTTTAATTTCTTAAAAACGTTGTAAATATATGAAAAATACCAGTAGCACATTTCTTACAAGGGTGAGAATGGCTCGCATATTATTTCTTTTTAGTGTTTGTTTTCTTTTCTTTACACTCTTATGCGGCGAACATAGGGAGCGTATGCTCAACAGAAAAAAACTTAACAATTGAAATGCGGAACAAAAAACAGTTAAGGAAGTACTTGATTATATAGAAAAAAAACAGTGAATTTATCTTTTTCTATTATAGCAAAGCGATTGATACGAAACGTATAGTCAGTTTGTCTGTAAAGGACCAACCGATAACCGTTATTCTCGATCAGTTATTTTAGAATACAGATGTCCTGTATGAAATTAAAGACCGGCAGATTTCTCTGAAAAGAGAAGAGTTGCCTACAGAGCAACGTCCGCAGGATTCGAAACAACAAAAGCGCAAATTGGTAGGAACCGTTACGGATGCTTCTTCCAGCGATCCTTTGGTGGGGGGTCAGTATTTCTGTAAAAACTCCCCGGGAACAGGAACAATTACAGATTTAGATGGTAAGTTTTCAATAGAGGTTTCAAATAATACAGAGTTAACATTTTCTTATATCGGATACAAACAGCAGGTATTGAGTGTAGGCGATTTGGGAGTTTTGAAAGTGAAAATGCAATCGGACAACGAGGTGCTGGATGAAGTGGTGGTGGTAGGAGCCGGCACACAGAAAAAGTATCCGTAACCGGTGCTATTTCCACTGTAAAAGGTGTAGAATTGCGTGCACCGAGTTCTTCACTGACCAATAATCTTACAGGAAAGCTGGCAGGTGTGGTATCGATGACAACCAGTGGAGAACCGGGTTCCGTATCCGATTTCTATATCAGGGGAATCGGAACATTCGGGGGACGTGCAACACCTTTAATTCTGATGGACGATATCGAAATTTCGACTGGCGACCTTAATAATATCCCTACCGAATCGATCGCCAGCTTTTCAATCTTGAAGGATGCATCGGCAACTGCTATTTATGGCGCTCGCGGTGCTAATGGAGTGCTGCTTATCAAAACGAAAAGACGGTATGGAAAACACGCGGGCACAGATAAATATCACGTTCGAAAATTCATTTCTAAGACCGGCAAACACGCTGAAGTTCGTCGATGGCCCTACGTTTATGAATATGTACAATGAAGCCTTGGTGACTCGTACTCCAAGCGCAACACCCAAATATTCGGATGACGTCATAGAATATACAAGGAGCGGAATCAATCCGTATGTTTATCCGAACGTGGATTGGTATGACCTGCTTTTCAAAAAATTCTACCATGAACCAACGGGCAAACATTAATGTACAGGGAGGTAGTTCGAAGGTTACCTATTACATGAGTTTGCAAGCAAATCATGATAGCGGTATGCTCAACTCCCCAAGCGTTACTCTTTTGACACGAACATCAACAGATGGGGGAGTACATTTTCCAAAGTAACATATCCTATAAGATGACTCCGACAACCACTGTCGAGCTACGCATGAACGACCAGATAGGATATGCCAAAGGACCGTCTTTTTTCAACTTCCGACCTGTTCTATCTTACCTACAATACCAATCCGGTGGCATTTCCGGCATCTTTTCCGGCAGAAGAAGGTGACAAGCATATACGTTTCGGAGGGGCAATGCTTAGTGGAAATTCGATGTATAACAACCCTTATGCATATATGATAAATAATTTCAGAGGATCCAATCATAATACCATCAACACCTCTGTTCGTATTAATCAGAACTTTGATTTTGTGACAAAGGGACTTTCCGCCTCTATTCTGGTTAACTGAAAAACTATTCAAACTCATCTTATACCAAATCACTTGCCCCCTATTACTATCGCGTACAGGATGGCAGTTGGAATGTCGATTCGCCCGACCTTTATGCATTGGAGCAACTGACTTCGATCTGAATATATATCCCAGTCGGATATAGAGCGCTACCAGGACAATACCTTTTATATGGACGGACGCATCAATTACAGCAGGCAGTTCGGCCGACATGCCGTATCGGGAATGTTGATGTATATGATGCGTGAATACAGATCCAGCGTATTACCCAACCGCAACCAAGGATTATCTGCCCGTATCACCTACGATTACAACCAGAAATATCTGGCCGAAATAAATTGCGGTTATAACGGAACGGAACGTCTGGTAGAAGGAGAACGGTTCGAGTTATTTCCCGCCATATCTTTAGGCTGGGTTATCAGTAACGAGGATTTCTGGACTCCACTGCGTTCAATTGTATCTTTCCTCAAGCCCGGGGATCTTATGGACTGGTAGGCAGCGATGATACGGGAAAAAAAAGTGCGGGAGCTGCCCACTTTCTCTATATAAATGATATAAAGCTCGACGATTTGGGTTATGGAACCGGACCTGATGGAAGTGTTGTCGCCAAAGGACCCAGCGTTTCATATTATGCTGTCAGAAATGCACATTGGGAAAGAGTGAAAAAGTTCGATATCGGTATAGACATGAATCTATTCAACCAGCTCAATATTGTTTTCGACTATTTTCATGACAAACGAGATCGCATCCTTCTCAAACGAGGTTCTTTTCCTAGACTATTAGGATACGCTAATGCTGTGCCATGGAGTAACATTGGTAAAGTAGACAATCGAGGTATCGAGCTGGCTGTCAATTGGCGAAAGAAAATCACCAATGATTTAAATATGGACCTGCGTTTCAATTTGACATATAATAAGAATAAATACATCTACAAAGATGAACCGGATTACCCTTACGTGTGGCAGTCGGAAACTGGTAAACCCTTGAGTAACACGATAGGATACATTGCCGAAGGGTTATTCAAAGACCAGGCGGATATAGAAATGAGCCCTTCGCAGGATGAATTGGGAAGTACGGTAATGCCAGGTGATATCAAATATCGCGATGTAAACGGTGATGGCAAAATAAATTCAAAAGATCAGGTTATGATTTCGCAATATGGCAATGTGCCGCGCATTCAGTATGGAATTGGGCTAGACATGACATATAAATCTTTCGATTTCGGAATGTTTTTCAATGGTTCTGCCCAACGGACAATCATGGTATCAGGCATTATGCCATTTCGCGGTGATGCTTCAACCGGTGATCGAAACGTGATGCAGTTTATCGCCAACGACTACTGGAGCGAAGCTAATCCGAATCCGGATGCGAAATTTCCACGATTAGGTATTACTGACAGTCAAGTGGCAAACAACTCTGTCAACAGCACCTACTGGATGCACAACGGACGTTTTATCCGCTTTAAAACCCTTGAACTCGGATATAGTTTTCCGTACTGCCGTGTTTATATCAATGGGGATAATCTGGCTGTGTGGAGTCCTTTTAAAGAGTGGGATCCGGAATTGTCATGGAATGCGTATCCTCTTCAACGGACTATCAATATTGGAGTGCAGCTAAAATTCTAAGTTCTATATAACCAAAATATAAAATATGAAAACCATTAAGATCATATCACGATTCATACTAAGTGTGACTGCCGCATGTTGCATGGCTTCTTGCAACTATCTGGACGTTGTCCCGGATGAAACAGCCGACTTGCCCGACGCAATGAAAGACAGAGCTTCCACATTGGGTTTCCTTCATTCATGTTATACTTATTTCGAGTGGTTTTACACAGTTGAAAACTCATTCATCAACTCGACCGATGAATATGCCCGCCCCTTACTATGGGCTGACGACGGACAGAAAGCGGCATGGAACCAGCTTTCCCTTCCAGTCAAACCGCCCCGTGGAATAGTTGTTACGATGGAATAGGACGATGCCATCTATTCATGGATCAGCTTGACAAGAGCAATCCGACGGGAGTAACCGAGAGCGATAAAAAGACGCTGGAAAGCCGAAGCTTTGTTCTGTCGGGCACTCTATCATTTTATGTTACTAGAGTCATACGGACCTATACCATTAGTGACTGAACATTACAATCAAAACCTTGACAAAAAAGGATTTTCCGGGCAGATCGCATTTCGATGTATGTGTAGACTCCATAGCTGAATGGTTTGACCGGGCTGCCTTCGAATTGCCGCCAACAGTACAGAACAGCGAACTGGGACGTGCTACTTCAACAGCTTGCAAAGCCTTAAAAAGCGCGATTGTTGGTTTATGCCGCCTCCCCCCTGTGGAATGGCTCATTCCCTTATTCAAACTGGAAGAACACTAACTTTGAAACTCCGGGATATGGAAAGGAGTTAGTCAGCAGAACATACGATGAAAACAAATGGGAACGCGCCCTCCGACAGCTTGCAACGAGGCTCTTGATTGGGCACTGACTCAAGGTAACCGCAAACTGTTCGACCTTGCCACTTCCACCAGTATCAGAATAAACCAAGGAGTTCCATTGCCTAATATAGAGGGGGTTGATGACCAGTTTAAAGAGTCGGTAATGCTCATGCGTTACCTCAATACGACACGTGAGACTGATGGCAATAAAGAAGTAATCTTTGCCATCGGAAGCGGTGACAACTATGGCATCTATTCACAAATACCTCATGGCGTCACCACTTACAACGGCTCTCCTGTAGGAGGATGGGGAGGTATTGCTGTTTTCTTGAACTCTGTTGAAAGATTTTATACAAAGAATGGAAAAATTGCCCCAATACGATCATACTTTTCCCCGATAAATCGGACTGGTTTGAATCGGCAGGTCTGTCTAATCCGGATATCATAAAACTGAATGTCAATCGTGAACCGCGTTTCTATGCATGGGTTTGTTACGATGGAGGTGAATATAGTTCGTTCATAGCCGATGGCTCACCACTGATACTTGAAGCGCGTAACTCGCAAAAACATGGGTACAACCCTGACAGATATAATAGAGATAATAATGCAACCGGATATTTCTCCAAAAAGAGAATACAACCAAACTTCCAATGGCGCTCTCAAGATAATGGCAATAATTATGCTCATACTCCACTGGCAGTCATACGTTTGGCGGAATTATACCTCAATCTGGCGGAATGTCATGCTGCATTGAACAGCAAACAAGATGTCTTGGACAACCTGAACATTGTTCGTAATCGTGCAGGTATTCCCGATTTAGAATTATCTGACATAAACTCTGATATGAGTTTAATGGATTGGGTGCGCAGTGAACGTTATGCTGAATTATGGTTTGAAGGACACCGCTATTTTGATGCCCGGCGTTGGACAATTGCTCCGGAGGTATTCAAAGCCGGTGTCCGTGAAGGTCTTAATGCCATCGCAAAAAAAGATCCATCGTTCCGTGAGTTTAACCAAAGAGTAAAGGTGGACCAACCTTTTTATGTGGAACAACAAAATGTATCTTCTTCCGATCAATGACTCGGAGATATACAGCAATCCCCAACTAGTACAATCGCCCGAATATTAATTTAGAATTACCAGAATTATGAAAACGATATTATTGAAATTAATTTTAATACTTGGTGTATGTCAGATTGTATATTCATGTAGCAACGAATATTCGAATGATAAGTTATTCCCTGAAGAATATTACAAAATATTGTATTTCAAGAACGAGGGCAAGCATATATTTAGTTGGCAGGCTTCTGAAAATACGGTCGAAGAGCCTCTCCTGGTTATTAAGGCAGGAAGTGACCCGTCTTTGACTGCAACGGTTAACGTGCGTGCATTGACACAACAGGAAATCGATGAAAATTATAGCCAGCCCGAAAATCAAAGTTACAAGACAATAACGCCTGATGCATATTCATTTAAAGACGGAGTTCACGAACTAACGTTTGCAACTAACGAGACGTCGAAATATCTTTATCTGAATTTTGATGTAGCTAAAATATATCAGTTAATCAAATCGGCACCTGGATCTAAACTTGTTTTGGCACTCCAGTTGGAAAGTACAGAAAGAGGGTATTGTGAATGTTGAAATGAACCGGGTCTTATATGTTTTTGATATAAACGGGCAGCAAGTGGAATGGGGAAAAAAAGGATATACAGATTGAAAGTGCGACATATAGTTCAATGAGTGTAAAACTCAAAGCCGAAATTGCAGATAATATATCAATTTCTCTTGCGGACTCGATTTCTCACAAAACGCGCAACTGGTGTCTGCATATAATGATTTTCATTCAACCAATTATGAAGCGCTTCCGCAGGAGCCTACCATGTGAATGATTTTTCTTTTGCAAATGGCAATGATGATGCTACAACGACATTGACAGTAGCAAGTTCAACATTGCAAAAAAGATAAGCACTATCTTCTTCCGTTGAAGTTTGCAGCCCCCTCGTCCCCACAAATAGAGGTATCGGACGAGATTTATTACCTGACTGTTGTGGTACCTGCTGATCCACAAGTCATTCCCGACAACAGAGAATGGAAAATATTGCTATGCAACAGCGACCAGAAGATGGAGAATCCCTCATCAACGGATGGGGATAATATCGGAGCCGGAGCCATCATAGATGGAATTTTCGACAATCACTGGCATTCGAGTTATTGGGGAAAAGATGTCAATGGATTCAATAATAAAGATGACTACCACTATGGCTTCACAGATTATCATTGTTTTGATGGAATGAGAACACCTATCACAATTGTCATAGATATGAAGAATTCAATAGAAGTAAGCGATATCGGACTGACTCAACGAAGAGATAACGCGAACATTAAGAAGATAGATTTCTATGTTTCGGACGATCCTCTATTTTTTATTCAAAACGATTGCCGATGGAGGAACATCTGCTGATTACTCGGCTGTGGCACTAAATAACTGGACGCTTCTCTTTTCTAAAGAGAACGCTCCACGACAGAATGAAACCATCTGGTTCGGTGACAGTGAGACGATAACGCCACAAAAAAAGGGACGATTCCTGAAAATTGTAATTTCCAGTGCATACAACGATCCCTATGGGCTCAATGGTGTGGATTACATCGTTGTCGGTATGGCCGAATTGCAAGTAAAACAACTTTCTACAATGATTGGAAAAATAATTCAATAAGATGAAACACAGATTTAATTTTTTTAACACTTTTTGCTGGTATTGTTTACAATACCAGCAGGTATCTTGCCAGAGAAAGCAAATTCACAAAAGCGAGGCAGCGGACCATTGTTTTGGAATATGTACCAATACAATTTCCGGTATGGAACATCAATGCCTGAAGATGTTTGGAAAAAAGAATATCGACTGGCTTGCCGAGGAGTTTTTTACCTTATGGATATGATATGGCAGCTACTGACGGTTGGTTATTTAACCTCAATTCTATAGATCAATATGGTTATCTGACCAAATATGACAGTTCGTGGACATACGGACTGAAGTATTGGGGCGATTATCTCAAAAGTAAAGGCATGAGATTCGGATTCTATTTCAACCCATTATGGGTACCTAAAGCTGCCTATGTGCAGAATAATAATATCAAAGGAACTTCCATTCCGATAACTGACGTGGTAGGCACTACAAAGTTTGAAGATCACCTGTACTGGATAGATACTGACAAACCAGGAGCGGAACAGTGGGTGAAAGGCTGTATCAGAACAATGATAGATCAGGGAATAGAGTTGCTGAAGATAGACTTTCTTGGTTACTATGAACGGGATTACGGAACCAATAGATACATCAAGGCATTGAAATGGATGGCTGAAGAAGCCGGAGATGAAATGTTGCTTAGTTACTCTGTTCCTAATTGTCGCAACGATGCCCGCAACGAGATTATTTATGCGGATATGATTCGCATAAGTACTGACTGTGACGGTGGCGGATGGTGGTTTATCAGCGACAAAAGAGCGCGGACAGGTTAACGAAAGCGGACAAGGTGATAAATACCGAAGTGCTTTTGATGGATTAATCGGATGGGCTGATATTATCGGGGTGAAAGGACAAACTATAATGGATCCCGATTTTGTTCAACTCAACACATTGGCAAGCGATGCCGAAAGAGAGTTTCATATCTCAATGTTGCTGGTTAGCGGTTCTCCAATTGGTATCACCGATCAATATAATACGATTGGTGATTGCGCCAAATTCTACAAAAACACAGAGATGCTGGAATTGAATAAACTCGGTTTTTGTAGGTAAGCCACTTAGTACCAGTATATGGGATAAACAAAACAGTTCGAGATGGATAGGACAACTTCCTGATGGAGATTGGATTGTCGGGCTGTTCAATAGAGAATCGACAGTGCTTGAATATGGTATTGATTTTGAAAAGGAACTGGGAATTAAAGGTGGAAAGGTGAAGAATGTACGTGATTTGTGGCTGCATCAGGATTTAGGCGCAATGTCGGGCCGATACTCGGTGCGACTACCACATTCATGTAAGGTTTTACGTATCAAACCCAATTCAAAGAGATACAAAGCGGCTGTTGCCTCACTCAGAAATGGTGCAGTTATAAATAGATAATGATTATGAAAGGATACCCTCAATATTTATGGTTTGTAGTTCTCGCCCTATTACTGGTTTGCACAGGTTGTAGCAATGAGGGTGAGACAGAAGACGATAACAACCAGCATGTTAAAGTCGAAGGCTTTTATGTCAAAGGGCTTGAAAACGTAAATGCATGTGTTGAGTTTGATGTAGAGGTTGATGCCGCCGGTACATATACATTGCATGTCATGGGCTACAACTATTCCAAAGGGACAGCTACGTGTAGCTTATATGTCAACGGTCAAAAACAATCGCAACTTGGATTTCAGGAACAATCCAACTGGAGCGAAAAAGTAGTTCAGGTATCGTTGGCAGCCGGCATAAATCAAATAGCCTTTCAACGGGACGCTGGTGATAACGGACAGTTTTATCTCGATTACATAGAAATAGACTAATAGTATGTTTACCAGAAAGATGAAAATCGTTTTATTGCTTTTTGTATTGTTCTGCCTTGCAGATAATGCTAATGCTACACCTCGCTGGCGTATCCTGGATAGTGGAGCGATAGAATGGCAGATAGACGGTCGGCTCCCCATTATGACCATATTGAAATGAGCGGTTTAAAGGTTTCAGCGGTATTACGTTATGGCGTAAACGGCGATGGGCAATTTGTGATGGAACGTTCAATGATATGGCCTATGTTGCGGACGATACCCAACAATACACATGCAAGCCTGATGCAACGATTTGCAATTGATTACGCTTCTTTGTTGTTAGTTAATGGTATGGCTCTCAACAATGAAAAAGTGAAATCGATATGTATCGACGGACGACTCACGGTAGTAAGCCTTTTTGCTATTGGATACCAGAATACAGGTACGGCACGCAATAGAGAGCCAGTACCTGTAGTCGAACTTACGAGATCATTCTTTCCTTCAACAGACAAACCGATGCTTTGTGAACGTTATACGGTCAAAATATCTCATCAAAACCTATTTCTGTTATTGTACCTTTTCAAAAAGCCGTTTACAAAACCGATCCTGTAAAAGGAGTGGATGGATCATACACTATAGTTACCTCTATACAAAATAAGGAAGACTGTTTATACACTATTGCTCCTAAAGAATCATTGACTTTCGACGCTTCTGTTCAGGCTTATAAAAAAGGAGAGAAAGAATTGATAGTCGATATAGCAGACGAGGAACATAAACGAATGGCCTTTGTCGACAAGATATGGAACAATCTTAGCTTTGTCTCCCCTGATCCGGTAGTAAATACAGCATTTGCTTTTGCTAAAAAGTAAGAGCAGCAGAGAGTATCTTTGCTACCGGAGGAGGATTCATGCACAGTCCTGGAGGAGAATCATATTATGCAGCTGTTTGGGCGAATGACCAAGCGGAGTATGCCAATCCTTTCTTTCCCTTTTTGGGTTATGATATCGGAAACGCGTCCGCATTAAACTCATTCAGGCTTTTTGCCCGCTTCATGAATTCTGATTACAAACCCATACCCAGCTCTATCATTGCCGAGGGAAGGATACCTGGAACGGGGCTGGCGATCGTGGCGATGCAGCGATGATAGCTTATGGGGCCGCCCGTTATGCACTAGCCAAAGCAGATAAAAAGGAAGCACAAGAGTTATGGCCCTTGATTGAGTGGTGTCTGGAATACTGCAAAAAAGAAAAATAAATGCTTCCGGAATTGTGACTTCAGATGCTGATGAGCTTGAAGGACGCTTTCCAGCAGGTAACGCAAACCTTTGTACATCAAGTTTGTATTATGACGCTCTGGTATCGGCAAGCTATCTTGCCAAAGAACTTGGCAAGAACAGTCTTCTGTTTCAAAAGAATATGCCCGGCAGGCGAAAGTATTAAAAATAATATAAACAATTATTTTGGTAGCCGTATAGAAGGGTTCGACAGTTACCGCTATTATGAAGGCAATGATATTTTACGTTCATGGATAGCTATCCCTCTGACAGTCGGGATCTTTGAAAAGAAGACAGGAACCGTCGAAGCATTATTCTCTCCCCCGTTTGTGGAGCAAAGACGGCTTATTGACACAAGCCGGAACAGATACTTTCTGGGACAGATCTACTCTTTACGCTCTACGAGGAGTGTATAGCGCAGGAGCAAGGGAGAGGGCAATGGAACACATGGCATATTACTCACAGCAACGCCTGCTTGGGGAACATGTTCCATATCCTATCGAGGCCTGGCCCGAAGGAAACCAACGGCATTTGTCAGCCGAAAGTGCTTTGTATTGCCGTATAGTAACCGAAGGTATTTTTGGTATTCGTCCGACAGGATTTAATTCATTCTCACTCTGTCCACAACTACCTGATAAATGGAATTCGATGAGATTGAATAATGTTTCGGCATTTGCATTTTCGCCGTTTGATATAATCGTTGAACGACAAGGAAATAAAATAAAGACCTATGTGCTACGTAATGGAAAGCCCGTGAAAACATATCACACAGAGAATGGGAAAGATATAAATATTACCTTCTAAAATGGCTTTTATTTAGATATGGACTATGCGGATTCCTACTCCTGATTTTAACTAAATCCGTATTCATCCGTGTAATCCATATCTAATCAATATCATTGTTGGTTTTCTTCTCGGTCTATCCGAATAAACTTCAGAAGTCGTTCTACCGCTTCTTCTTCAGGAATATTTTTCTCTACGCACACCTTGCCTTTATAGAGACTGATTTTCCCCCGTCCTGCTCCTACATAGCCGTAGTCTGCATCTGCCATCTCACCGGGACCATTTACGATGCACCCCATGATGCCGATCTTCAGCCCTTTCAAATGTGAAGTGGCTGCCTTGATACGGGCAATAGTCTTTTCCAAGTCGTAAAGTGTACGGCCGCAACCGGGACAAGATATATATTCTGTTTTGGAGGTACGGGTACGTCCGGCCTGCAAGATTCCGAAAGCAGTAGCATCAACGACGGCATGGCTCAAGTTACCCTGATTGAACAGGAAGATGCCATCACAAAGACCGTCAAAAATCAAGGCTCCCATATCGACTGCGGACTTTATCTGCAAATTCTCCGCATCATCTTCCGAATAATGCTGGAAGAAGACAACCGGATTTTGCAAACCTTCCGTCATTAGTTGATGTACCAGTGCACGGTGCTCACCCAAACGGTTCGGATGATTGCTTTGGGAAACAATCACTACTTCCGGATGATGTTTCAGACAGGCTATCACTTCGTCCGTTTGTGCCATGTAGGGCATAAACAGGAATTTAAGTTCTGCATTGCATTCTCCCATTAAAGGCAGCTGCGCATGATTGAATGCAGGCCAGGTTCCGTCTTCTCCCTGCCATACATCCGCATCAAGAATATATTCTACTCCGTCTTCCCGTTGATCGGGCAAGGTTCTTCCGGCGTAAATATAGTCCGGTGTGAATTGCGGGTTTACCTCTGTCTTCCCGTCCATGCGGTCGGCAATAACCACAGGTACATGTTCACCTCCGATATTACGGACGGCTTTTGTCTTGCGACGTTCGGGAGACAGATAATTGAATTCCGGTGCCTCCAATCCCGGGATATACGGATGATCCTGCCTCAACAGAACATAATCCACCAGTTTACGGGCCACCGGGATTTCAGCTTCAGGAGCTTCGCTCAAAGAACCCGAATGGTATCTCCCAATCCGTCACTCAACAGCGCACCGATGCCAAGGGCGGACTTGATACGTCCGTCTTCTCCATCTCCGGCTTCTGTCACCCCAGGTGGAGCGGGAAAGTCATCCCCTCTTTTTCCATGACGTCCACCAACAGACGAACAGTCTTCACCATTACGACCGTATTGGAAGCTTTGATCGAAATCACAACATCTGTGAAGTCCTCCGCCACACAAATACGCAGGAACTCCATACATGACTCTACCATGCCTTCGGGAGTGTCACCGTAACGGGACATGATACGATCGGACAGACGAGCCATGATTCACACCGATGCGGATGGCTGTATGATTCTCTTTGCAGATATTCAGAAAAGGAACAAAGCGGTCACGGATTTTCTGTATTTCCTGCGCATACTCCTCGTCTGTATATTCCAGTTTCTTAAAAGTACGCGCTGCATCTACGTAGTTGCCCGGATTAATCCGTACCTTCTCTGCATATTGAGCTGCTACATCGGCCACTTTCGGATTAAAATGCACATCAGCCACCAACGGCACCATATATCCCTGACTTCGTAGCCCGATATTGATATTCATCAGGTTTTCCGCCTCCTTGATGCCCTGCGTTGTCAGGCGGACATACTCGCCACCCGCATCCACAATTCGTTTGGCCTGTTCCACACAAGCCTGTGTATCCTGCGTAGACGTGTTTGTCATCGACTGGACACGAATAGAATTGGGGCCGCCCAACGGTACAGCCCCAATATTTACTTCTGTGGTTTCTCTTCGAAAATAATTGAATAGATCCATTAGTTCGTTTTATATTCAAACTTCACTTCTTTCAGTTCTTCGTTCGCTTTTACGATTTTCTTTTTCAGTCCTTCCTTGTAAGCAGCAAAAGCTTCTGCCAGTTTCTCATCGCTCAATGCCAGCATCTGGATGGCAAGGATAGCTGCATTCATTGCTCCGTTGATGGCTACCGTTGCTACAGGGATGCCCGGAGGCATCTGAATGATGGAATAAAGCGCATCTACTCCATCGAGTACGGAACCTTTTACAGGTACTCCGATTACCGGCAATGTAGTGTTAGCCGCAATTACACCGGGCAGGGCGGCAGCCATTCCGGCAGCGGCAATAATCACTTTAATGCCGCGTTGGCGGGCATTCTTGGCAAATTCCTCCACTGCTTCCGGTGTGCGGTGAGCAGAGAGAGCGTTCATTTCGAACGGTACATGCAGGTCATTGAGCAATTGTGCGGCCTTTTCCATAACGGGGAGGTCGGAAGTGCTGCCCATGATGATGCTAACGATTGGAGACATGAATCTTTAAATTATTAAAGGGTTAATTTTATAGCCCTTTCATTAACGATTAGGGGTTAGGGACTGCGCTATCATTCCGTCCGGTGCTAATCGCTAACCCCTAATCCTTTCATTTCATTCGTTTATCAGCGCTTTGTAGGCTTCGGCATCCAGCAGGCTGTCGAAGTCGGCATCAGCGGCGGGTTTGATTTTGATGAGCCAGCCTTCGCCGTATGGGTCCTGGTTAACCAGTTCCGGCTGCTCTTCAATGCTTCATTTTGTTCGAGCACCTCACCTGCAACCGGCAGGAAAAGGTCGGAAATAGTTTTCACTACTTCGATCGTACCGAAAACTTCATCGGCAGCCAATGTTTCACCTTCGGTCGGGATATCGACAAACACAATGTCACCCAGTTGCTCCTGTGCATAATCGGTAATACCTACATAGGCTACATCACCTTCAACGCGAATCCATTCGTGTTCTTTGGTGTACTTCAAATTCTGTGGAAAGTTCATGATGATTAGTTTTTAGGATTGATACTGTTTTAAAATAAAAATTAAACTCTTAAAAGAAAGATTAACAGTATGTTGCTCAGCGGGTGAAGTACCAGCAGGGCACATATCAGACCGACCGTAAAGCCGGAAAGCACCTCACCCAGTGTGTGGTGTCGCAGGATGATGCGGGCGGTGCCCAGCACGCCAGCCACCAGTATAAAGAGGCATAGCCACCATACGGGATTGTAGCTGAACAAGGCGCTGAAAGCTACCAGTCCACCAATTACGGCTCCGGCGCCTGCCATGTGTTCGCTCAGTTTCCATTTTAAGTTGACTGCAACGCAGATTATAGACACTACCAGGGAAGAGAGTATGATACCGGTCATGTACCACGGGATATTGAGCCTACGCATCATGAGCAGGCAGAACACATAAGAAGTGATGGTCAGAATAAAGGGAATGTATCTCCTTTTTCGTTCCACCAGTTCTTCCGGACTGAAACCGTTGATTTTGCGGAAGATGAAGATAGTCAGTGTAGGCATCAGGATGGTGAAGCAATACACCACGCCCAATACTATCAACTTGTACTGCAACGGCATGATACGCAGATAAGAAAACAGGAATAACACCAGAAACCAGAAAAAACGGAATAGAAAATGGAGTAAAGACCATCGAAGTGAATACCGCCGACCTCAACATCGTTCTTATCCGTTTTATATGTTAATATCTCTCTGTCCACCTAATTTTATTTGATTACTATTTACAATTTACTATTATAATTACTAATTCTCAACCTTCATTGTCAATTATCCATTATTTCCGTCAGTCTTGCCACGGGGATATTCATCTGTTGGCGATACTTTGCCACTGTGCTGCGGGCTATGGGATAGCCTTTCTCCTTCAATCAGCTCGGCCAATTCGTCATCGGTCAGAGGCTTTTTCTTGTCCTCGTTGTCAATGCACTCTTTGAGTATCTTGCGTATTTCGCGTACAGACATCTCTTCGCCGTCTTCGGTTGTGTAGCCGTCGTTGAAGAAGAATTTCAGCGGGTAGATGCCGTAGTTGGTCTGTACATACTTGCTGTTGCTCACACGGGAGATTGTCGAGATATCCAACCCGTACGTTCGGCCACGTCTTTCAGAATCATGGGGCGGAGTAGCGACTCGTCTCCTTCCAAGAAGAAAGGACGTTGCAGGTCGATGATGGCCTGCATGGTAGTCATCAGCGTATTCTGGCGCTGCTTCACGGCATCGATGAATCCTTGTGCGGCATCCATTTTTTGTTTGAGGAACATCATCGCTTCTTTGGATTCCTTAGACTGGTTAGCCCTGTTTTTGGTATGCTCTTCCACCATCTCGGTGAAATCACGGCTCATACGCAGTTCCGGAACATTGCGGTTATTGAGACTTACATTGATGGTTCCGTCATCATACGTTTCCACAATAAAGTCAGGAACTATTTGTTGGAGATTTCTGCCAATTGCTTCTCCTAAAGAAGCACCGGACGTGGATTCAGTTTGGTTATTTCAGTAATGGTTTCCTGGAAAGTCTCTTCATCAATATCCAGTTTTTTTATAATCTTATCCCAATGTTTACGGGTGAATTCTTCGTAACATTCTCTGATAATCCTTTCTTCCAGATTCAAGATAGGACTGGGAGTTTTCTCTTCTTCTTTTTTCCGGCGAATCTGTATCAACAGACATTCCTGAAGACTACGCGCACCGATACCTGCCGGATCGAAGTCCTGTAAGATGTTCAATGCTTCTTCCAGTTCCTCCTCGGTAGATTCTACTCCGGCATAGATGGCCAGTTCGTCACAGATACTTTCCAAAGATTTGCGAAGCAATCCGTCATCATCCAATGAACCGATCAGGTATTCCACCAGTTCGCACTGGTGCTCGGTCAGGTTGCGTTCACGCAACTGTTCTTTCAGGATTTCATAAAAAGAGGTGGCGTCGGAAAAAGGAATATCTTCCGCTTGTTCATCTTTCGAACGGTTGTTCTCTTGCAATTTATAATCGGGGAATATCGTCCTCGTCAGATAGTCACTCAAAGAATCATAGTCATTGGCATCGCTATCCATGCCATCCTCTGCATTCTCGGTATCGGAATATTCATTATCCGTAGCATTCTCTTCTTTTTACCTTCTTCAAGCGCCGGATTTTCCAATAGTTCCGCATGTATACGGTCTTCCAGTTCGACTGCGGGAAGCTCCAACAGCTTCACGACCAGAATCTGCTGTGGCGAGAGCGTTTGTACCTGCTGTTGCGCCTGCGATTGTATTTGACGGGAACCTTGTGCCATATTCGTTTTTGCTTTCTACTGTTTCTCGCTACAAAAGTAACTTTTTAACGAGAGATTACACAGATTAGGGAGATAATTTTAATCCTATAACACAAAATTCGTTATCTTTGTTGCACGAACTTAAAAACTAGGACAATATGTTTGCCAAAGAAACGTATATGCAGCGCAGAGCCCTGCTAAAAAAGAATTTAGGCTCCGGAGTTTTGTTATTTCTGGGAAATGACGAGTGCGGACTGAATTATGAGGATAACACGTTCCGTTATCGTCAGGATTCCACTTTCCTTTATTATTTCGGACTTTCATGTGCCGGACTTTCGGCTATTATCGATATAGATGAAGACAAAGAAATTATCTTTGGTGATGAGTTGTCTATCGACGCAATCGTATGGATGGGATCACAGCCGACGTTGCACGAAAAATGCGAACGTGTAGGCGTAAAAAATCTGATGCCGTCTGCTGACATTGTAAGCTACCTCCATCAGTGTGTGCAGAAAGGGAAGGCAATTCACTATCTGCCTCCTTACCGCCCCGAACATAAACTGAAACTAATGGATTGGCTGGGTATTCCGCCTGCACGTCAGGAAGGCTCTGTCCCATTTATCCGTGCCGTAATCGCACAACGTAATTATAAATCTGCCGAAGAAATTGTAGAAATAGAAAAGGCGTGTGATGTGACGGCCGATATGCATATCAAGGCGATGGAAGTGATTCGTCCGGGTATGTACGAATATGAAGTCGTAGCAGAAATGAACCGGGTGGCCGAATCCAATAATTGCCAGCTATCTTTTGCAACAATTGCCACTGTCAACGGACAGACTTTGCACAATCATTATCATGGCAATAAAGTGAAGCCGGGTGATTTGTTCCTAATCGATGCCGGTGCAGAAGTAGAGTCGGGCTATGCGGGTGATATGTCGTCTACCATTCCTGCCGATAAGAAGTTCACCACCCGTCAGCGTGAAGTATACGAGATTCAGAACGCCATGCATCTGGAATCCGTAAAGGCTCTCCGTCCGGGTATTCCTTATATGGACGTATACGAACTGTCAGCCCGCATCATGGTGGACGGTATGAAGACGCTCGGATTGATGAAAGGAAATACCGAGGATGCTGTACGCGAAGGTGCCCATGCGTTGTTCTATCCGCACGGACTAGGTCACATGATGGGATTGGATGTACATGATATGGAGAATCTGGGAGAGATATGGGTAGGTTACAACGGTCAACCGAAGAGCACACAGTTCGGTCGCAAATCGCAACGCCTCGCCATCCCATTGGAACCGGGTTTTGTACACACGGTAGAACCGGGTATTTATTTTATTCCGGAACTGATCGACATGTGGAAAGCAGAAAAGAAATTTACCGATTTTATCAACTACGAGATAGTGGAGACTTATAAGGACTTCGGTGGTATCCGCAATGAGGAAGATTATCTGATTACAGAAACCGGTGCCCGCCGATTAGGCAAGAAGATTCCTTTGACACCGGAAGAGGTGGAAGCTTTAAGATAAAAAGCCTCATCAAAATAAAAGAAGAACCTTTCTTCTATTCAAAATCAATAGCGGAAGCTTTTCATCCGGATGAAAAACTTCCGCTATTTTTGTCAAAGTACCAAATAGTCCATCTAAAATCACATTTTTTCTACCCTTCTTTTCCCGAATCTTGCGTAATATTGCAACAGAATTAAAATAATTCACTTTTTAATGATATAAAAACAATGAATAACACCATGAAGAGACTACTTTTTTATCTGTATGGCTATTGTCACTTTCCTTACTGTCCGCCGTAGCTGAAAACTATCCTTATAAAAGCGATGTGCTTTGGGTCACCGTACCCAATCATGCCGACTGGCTTTATAAAACCGGAGAAAAAGCAACTGTAGAAGTACAATTCTATAAATACGGCATCCCCAGGGATAATGTAACCGTCACTTATGAAATTGGCGGTGATATGATGCCTGTTGCCGATACAAAAGGAAGTATAACTTTAAAGAATGGCAGGGGGTGATTCCTGTGGGCACAATGAAAGAGCCGGGATTCCGCGACTGCCGCCTGAAAGCAACCGTAGATGGAAAGACCTATTCACATCATATCAAAGTAGGATTTTCACCGGAGAAACTTCGCCCATATACAACCATGCCTTCCGATTTCAAGGAATTTTGGGAAAAGGCTAAAAGCGGAACAAAAGGAGTTTCCCCTAACGTATACCAAAGAACATGTCGAAAAAATATTCCACTGATAAAATAGACTGTTATCTCGTAAAATTGCAACTGAACAAACGTAGACAATGCGTCTACGGATATTTATTCTATCCGAAAAAAGAAGGAAAGTTCCCGGTTGTCTTATGCCCTCCGGGAGCAGGAATCAAAACCATCAAAGAACCTCTACGCCATAAATATTATGCGGAACAAGGATGCATCCGTTTTGAATTCGAGATACACGGCCTGAATCCGGAAATGACTGATGAAGAATTTAAAGAAATCAGCAACGCTTTCAATGGCAGAGAAAACGGCTATCTGACCAACGGGCTCGACAGTCGTGATAATTATTATATGAAACGAGTATATCTGGCCTGTGTACGCGGTATCGACTTTCTAACTTCCCTACCGGAATGGGATGGCAAAAATGTAATCGCACAAGGAGGTAGTCAGGGATTGGCGCCCTGGCATTAATCGCTGCCGGACTGGATGAACGGGTGACAGCTTGTGTCGCCAATCATCCTGCATTAAGCGATATGGCAGGCTATAAAGCCGGACGTGCCGGCGGATATCCTCATTTCTTCAGGAATTCGGTAGATATGGATACTCCTGAAAAAATAAAGACAATGGCCTATTATGATGTTGTGAACTTTGCGAAATTAATCAAAGTAGATACCTACATGACATGGGGATTCAACGATGATGTATGTCCTCCGACAACCAGCTACATCGTATACAATGTACTAAACTGTCCGAAAAGAAGCACTGATTACTCCCATTAATGAGCATTGGACTTCCAACGATACCGAGTATGGACATCTGCTTTGGATAAAGAAAGCATTTAAAGTGAAGTTTTAATCATTCCATCTGGATGCGGGCAATTCTTTTTTCGTAACCTTTTTTCCAGGCATACGCTTTCCTCTTCCTGAGATAAAGCGTATCGCCACAATGTTTCATCGCCTCCCAATTAAAGATAGAATGGTGACAGATGATCTTTTCAAACCAATAAAGTATGTGATAAGTCACGAATGGTAACACCATCCACCACCATGAAAACAGTAACGATAAAATAAGTGCATCCATTTGTCTTCACCGGCACGTACGCTAGGCCAGCGCGATATGGTTTCACGTGCTGAATATCCCCGATAGTTGAAGTCGCGGATGATACGGCGCAACAAACGGTTATCAGTAGTAGGTGGAATCCAGTTGTGATCGTCCAGAGAAATAGTAGTCAGTGCAGAAACATAAATTTTGTATTTCCGTTCGGCAGGTATATGTGGAGTGAGTTCCGGATTCAAGGCATGAATACCTTCCAGAATCAGAATTGTATTATCTTCTATTTTCAGTTTATCACCTTTATATTCCTTTTTGCCCAATGTGAAGTTGAATCGGGGACAGTTCCACTTCTTCTCCCCGTAGCAAGGCTTGCAGCTGTTGTTGAACAACTCGAGATCGAGCGCGTAAAGCGATTCATAATCATAGTTTCCGTTTTCATCCAAAGGAGTTTCCTCACGGTCTACGAAATAATTATCGAGAGAGATGGGAATGGCTTCAAGCCATTTGTCATCAGCTGCAATAAAAGCCGTTTGCTGAATGTTGTCTTTCCCGAAGAGGACGGGCCGGCAATAAGTACCAGTTTTACGCGGTTGCCATTTTCACCCGATTATAGATAGTCATCGGCTATCTGCGCTATCTTTTTTCCTGCAAGGGCTTCTGCCACATTAATCAGGTCAGTTGCATGTCCGGCTTCACATGCAAGATTAAAATCTCCGGCATTATTAAGCCCCATGATATAACTCCAATGCAGATGTTCCTTGAATACATCAAGCATCTTTTCCTGTTTTACCACTTCTTCCAGTACGGTCGGGTTTTCTTGTTGGGGATACGCAGCAGCAGACCGTCATAATATTTTACGATGTCGAACAACTTGATAAAACCTGTGCTGGGCAACAGATTACCATAATAGTAATCGACCGTATCTCCCAATGTATAATAATAGGTGTATATAGAGCCGGAAGTTTCGAGCAGCTTTACCTTATCATTCATTCCCCGTTCGCTGAATACCCGTACGGCTTCGGTGGTATGGCATTCGGTACGGCGGAAAGGGATGTCCTCAGCTATGATTTCCTGCATCCGCTTCTTGATTGCCGACACGTCTTCCAGCTCAATAGGACGTCCGATGCGGAGATTGCAGAAATAACCTTTGGAGACGGGATGCTCTACAAACAGCTTTCCTTCCGGGAACAATTCACTGACAGCCTTATATAGGATAAAACAAAGTGAGCGGACATACGTACGCATGCCGGATGAATCGCGTACATCCAGAAATTCTATATCTTTATTATTATATACTCTGAAATTAAGACCTTCGGAGCGGTTATTTACTTTGGCGCTGACCACTTGATAAGGAAAATTAAGATTAAAACCGTAATAAATATCCAAAAGTGAGCTTCCGATGGGGAATTCTTTGTAATTATTGTTATTTTTGCAACATATTTGTAACATATGTTTCATGATGTCTTTTTTTGAGATTATTAATACGCTAAATATAGGACATTATAACACGTGAATGAATGAAACACTTTAACTAATTAAAGATGGAATATTCTTTTTATGATTTCTTAAAGCTGCTTGGTTCACTGGCGTTATTCCTCTATGGAATGAAAATCATGAGTGAGGGACTGCAAAAGTTCGCTGGTGACAGACTGCGTAAAATATTGACCGCAATGACAACCAACAGGGTGACCGGTGTGTTGACGGGCGTGCTGATTACAGCCCTTATCCAGTCTTCTTCTGCAACCACGGTGATGGGTGTAAGTTTTGTCAATGCGGGGTTGTTAACGCTTTCACAGTCCATAGGTGTCATCATGGGTGCCAATATCGGTACGACGGTTACGGCATGGATTATTTCAGCTTTAGGTTTCAAGGTGGACATTGCCGCCTTTGCTCTTCCTCTTCTTGCTTTCGGCATTCCTCTCCTCTTCTCTCAAAAAAGTAACCGCAAGTCTGTCGGTGAATTTATTTTCGGTTTCTCATTCTTGTTCATGGGGCTTTCCTATTTGAAAAACAATGCTCCTGACTTGAGCCAAAATCCTGATATGCTGTCATTTGTGCAGGACTATACCGACATGGGCTTTATCTCCATACTTCTTTTTGTGGGTATCGGTACGGTGTTGACCATGATTGTGCAGGCATCTGCGGCAACTATGGCCATTACGCTTATTATGTGCGCCAACGGCTGGATTAGTTTCGAATTGGGGGCAGCACTGGTTTTGGGAGAGAATATCGGTACAACCATCACGGCAAACCTTGCGGCGCTGACCGGTAATACGCAGGCAAGGCGGGCTGCTTTGGCCCACTTGGTGTTCAATGTGTTTGGTGTGATATGGGTGTTGTGTCTTTTCACCCCCTTTACCGAGGCTGTGTCATGGTTCGTAGAGAACGTGATGGGTACTAAAGATCCGGCTGTGGCCGTATCCTTCAAGCTTTCGGCATTCCATACTTGCTTCAATATCTGCAACGTGCTGATATTGATATGGTTCGTGAAGTTTATCGAACGTACGGTCTGTGCCATTATTCCAATGAAGGAGCAGGACGAGGAATATCGCTTGCGTTTTATCTCGGGCGGTATGCTTTCTACGGCAGAGCTGTCCATCCTGCAGGCAAGCAAGGAAATACATCTCTTTGCCGAACGTACCCGCCGTATGTTCGGAATGGTGCAGGACTTGCTGCATACGGAGAAGGATGATGATTTCAACAAAGTGTTCAGCCGTGTGGAGAAGTACGAGAATATCAGTGACAGCATGGAGCTGGAGATTGCCAATTATCTGAATCAAGTGTCCGAAGGGCGCCTGAGTTCGGAAAGTAAGTTGCAAATACGTGCCATGCTGCGTGAAGTGACGGAGATAGAGAGCATCGGCGACAGCTGCTATAACCTGGCACGTACCATCAACCGCAAGCGCCAGACCAATCAGGATTTCACCGAGAAGCAGTACGAGCATATCCATTTCATGATGAAGCTGACGGATGATGCCTTGGAGCAGATGATTGTCGTGGTGGAACATCCGGAGCATGCAGGCGCGGATGTGAACAAGTCCTTTAATTTGGAGAACGAAATCAATAATTACCGCAATCAGCTGAAGAACCAGAATATCTTGGATGTGAACAACAAGGAATATGATTACCAGATGGGTGTTTACTATATGGACATCATTGCGGAATGTGAAAAGCTGGGCGATTACGTTGTGAATGTAGTGGAAGCCAGCAGCGATATAAAAGAAAAGAAAGCGTCTTAGGACGCTTTCTCAAATTCTTCTTTGCCTACTCCACACAAGGGGCAAACCCAATCTTCGGGAAGGTCTTCGAAAGATGTTCCCGGTTCTATTCCATTTTCAGGGTCGCCCAATTCAGGGTCATAGACATAATCGCATACAGTGCAAATGTACTTTTCCATAAATTTCTTTTTTAGGTTTATTCTCCTATAATAACGTTTAAAAGCCCTTTTTGTTCTATTGTTGAACAAAAATAGTTTATTTTTGTTCTCTATTAAAACAACATTTTATGAAAATGACCGACAAGCTGTTCAGGGCGATTATGCGGAATCTGCACGCCTATGTACTGCTGATAAACCGCGACTTCACTGTATTCTACACCAATTACTACGATATTACCGGAGCTGTAAAGCCTGCCGAAACTGGACGGGTGGGAGATATTCTGCGCTGTAACAATGCCTTGTCGGCAGCAGGAGGTTGCGGCACTCACGATTTGTGTGAGCACTGCCCCGTGCGGAATGCCATAGAGAATGCCTTTGTGGTGCAAAAGAACTTCACGGATTTGGCAGCTATTCTGAATCTTAGGGATAGCGAAGGCAGAACTACGGAATGCAATGCTTATGTTTCCGGCGAGTATATGGAGATTGAGGACCGCGACTGCATGGTGATTACCGTGCATGACATTACCCGGCTGAAACAAGTGGAAGCTGAATTGAAACTGGCACGTGAGAAGGCAGAGAATGCCGACCGCTCCAAATCGGTGTTCCTGGCGAATATGAGCCATGAAATCCGTACCCCGCTGAACGCAATTGTCGGATTCTCGGAATTGCTGGCCTCTGCATCGACAGACGAAGAGAAGACACAGTTCCTGGAAATTGTGCAAAGTAACAATGAAATGCTGCAACAGCTGATTGCTGATATTCTGGACCTCTCGAAGATAGAAGCCGGAACATTGGAATTTGTGTTCTCGGATGTGGACATCAACCAGATGATGTCCGATTTGGAACAACAGTTCCGTATGCGGGTGGCCGAGCTGGGTAGTGGAGTGCAGATTGTCCGGGAGGCTTCTGAGAAGGAATATACCATGCATACAGACAGAAACCGGCTTGCACAAGTGATATCCAATTTTATGACGAATGCCCTGAAGTTCACCCAGGAAGGCAGTATTACCCTCGGATTCAGACTCTATGAGGAAGGTCTCTATTTCTACGTAAAAGACACGGGAACCGGTATTCCCCAGGAAAAGTTGCCACATGTTTTTGAACGTTTCGTCAAGCTGAAGCAGGAAAAGAACGGTACCGGACTGGGACTCTCCATTTGCCAGACCATTGTCCGCAAATTGGGGGGCGAAATAGGCGTGGAATCGGAAGAAGGGGCAGGTTCGACTTTCTGGTTCACATTGCCGTGGGAGCCTGCAACTAGACCGAAACTGGTGAGGGAAAAAGAGAATCAATGACAGTCAATTAATCACTAATCATTATATAGGTATTGTTTTCCCGGATTATTATTGTATTTTTGCGTTCCAAAATTAAACCTAAAGACTTGCATGACTGCAATAAAGGATGATTATTATCATGTCGGACTGACCGACGAACAATGCGGAAGAGCCGCGACGAACATGGAGTAAATTTATTGACGCCTCCTAAACGGCCTTCCTTATGGAAATTGTATCTGGAGAAGTTTGAGGACCCCGTAGTAAGGGTATTGCTGGTTGCCGCTCTGTTTTCTTTGATTATTTCCATTGTAGAGAATGAATATGCCGAGACTATCGGCATTATAGTAGCCATTCTGCTGGCTACCGGTATCGGTTTCTTCTTTGAGTATGATGCCGGAAAGAAGTTTGACCTGCTGAATGCAGTGAACGAAGAAACTTTGGTGAAAGTAATTCGTAACGGACATGTGCAGGAGATTCCCCGTAAAGATGTAGTGGTGGGTGATATAGTGGTGCTGGAAACCGGTGAAGAGGTTCCGGCGGACGGTGAATTGCTGGAAGCCATTTCCCTGCAAGTGAACGAATCGAATCTGACCGGTGAGCCGGTAGTGACGAAAACTACTGTAGAAGCGGATTTTGATGAAGAAGCTACGTATGCTTCCAATCGCATTTTGCGCGGTACAACGGTGGTGGACGGACATGGCACTATGCGTGTGGAGGCTGTGGGCGATGCTACGGAAATCGGTAAAGTGGCACGTCAAAGTACCGAACAGAATACGGAACCTACTCCGCTGAATATTCAGTTGACCAAATTGGCCAATCTGATTGGAAAGATTGGCTTTTCCGTAGCGGGTCTGGCTTTTTTCATTTTCTTTGTAAAGGACGTGGTACTGGTCTATGACTTTTCTTCATTTCATACCTTCCGTGATTGGCTGCCGGCCTTGCAGGCTACTTTGCAATACTTTATGATGGCGGTTACCCTGATTGTGGTGGCTGTGCCCGAAGGCTTGCCGATGAGCGTGACACTCAGTCTGGCGTTGAATATGCGCCGCATGCTCTCCACCAACAACCTGGTGCGCAAGATGCATGCATGCGAGACGATGGGAGCCATTACAGTGATTTGTACCGACAAGACCGGTACATTGACCCAAAATCTGATGCAGGTGCATGAACCCAATTTCTATGGTTTGAAGAATAACGGGCAGCTGGGGAATGATGACCTCAGCAAGCTGGTAATGGAAGGTATCAGTGCTAACTCTACTGCTTTTCTGGAAGAAGAGGTGACTGGCGAGAAGCCGAAAGGGGTGGGTAACCCCACGGAGGTGGCACTGCTGCTTTGGCTGAACAGCCAAGGATGCGACTATCTGGCGCTGCGTGAGAAAGCTACGGTTATCGACCAGCTGACTTTCTCTACGGAAAGGAAATTCATGGCTACCCTGGTGCAATCCCCCCTGATTGGGAAGAAGGTGCTGTATGTGAAGGGAGCTCCCGAGATTGTTTTGGGTAAATGCAAGGATGTCATGTTGGACGGCAAGCGTGTGGATGCGGTGGAATACCGTTCTACAGTGGAGGCTCAGTTGCTCAACTACCAGAATATGGCTATGCGTACACTTGGCTTTGCATTCAAGATTGTGGATGATGCGGAAGCGTCTGATTGTGTGTCATTGGTTGCTGAAAATGACTTGTCGTTCCTCGGTGTGGTTGCCATCAGTGATCCTATCCGTCCGGATGTGCCTGCGGCCGTTGCCAAATGCCAGTCGGCAGGTATCGGCGTGAAGATTGTGACGGGAGATACACCGGGTACAGCTACCGAGATAGCACGTCAGATTGGTCTGTGGAAACCGGAGGATACGGAAAAGAACCGCATTACGGGAGCTGCATTTGCCGAATTGACGGATGAGGAGGCATTGGACCGTGTGATGGACTTGAAGATAATGTCGCGTGCACGCCCCACAGACAAACAGCGTCTGGTGCAACTGTTGCAGCAGAAAGGTGCGGTAGTGGCTGTGACGGGTGACGGCACGAATGATGCTCCTGCGTTGAACCATGCGCAAGTGGGACTTTCGATGGGTACTGGAACCTCCGTTGCCAAGGAGGCCAGCGACATCACGCTGCTGGATGACTCCTTCAACAGTATAGGTACGGCCGTGATGTGGGGACGTTCTCTATATAAGAATATACAGCGTTTCATTGTTTTTCAACTGACTATCAATTTTGTGGCTTTGTTTATCGTTCTCCTGGGTTCACTGGTGGGTACGACGCTTCCTTTGACCGTCACGCAGATGTTGTGGGTGAACCTGATTATGGATACGTTTGCGGCCCTGGCCCTGGCGTCCATTCCACCCAGTGAGAGCGTGATGAAGGAAAAACCGCGTAAGAGTACGGATTTCATTATAACCAAGTCCATGAGGTATTACATTCTGGGAATGGGGTCTGCCTTCCTGGTGTTACTTATGGGAATGCTCTTCTGGTTTAACAGTGAAGAGGGGGGGATGACTACCTATCGGTTGACTGTGTTCTTCACGTTCTTTGTTATGCTTCAGTTCTGGAACTTGTTCAATGCACGTGTGTTCGACACTTCGGACTCGGCGTTCAAGGGCATTTCTAAATCTTATGGCATGGAGCTGATTTTGAGCAATACCAACCAAATTCATTAGAATGGACATGTGCTCATTTGTTTCCTTACCACTGCTTTAAGGTGGAAGACTATTTTGAAAAACATATACTCTCTTTTGAAATGAAAAATGGCCAAAGCCCGAACCGGAGATATTCAAGGCAATCATAGAGGATGCCGGTATCGAGCCGAAAGAAACGCTTTTTATTGATGACTCTGAAAATGAACTGTAAGACAGCCCAGAAAATTTAGAATTTCTACCTATACAGCGAAAAGTAGGCGAAGACTGGAGCCATCTTTTCAACCTCAAAATAATTTTTAGAGATATGCAGATTATACGTGACACATCGGCAATGACCCCGAACCCTGCGTAGCTACCATCGCTTTCTTTTGACGGAGCGCATGCAGGACATCGCTATCTCGATTCAGCAAGTGAAAGAGATAGCCGCCGCCAAAGGTCTACGTTCTGCATTGGTCACTTCTTCCCTGTTCATCCTCGCTGCAAGGTGATACGAATGCGAGCCTATCGGCCGGAACTCCTGACTACTGAAAGAGCAAAATAAGTCTCGCTTGCAGACATCGCAGTGTAGACTACTGCCTGATGCTCGATTTCACTCCCGATTTCCCGTTGCAAAGTCACTGCTCCGCGAGTTTATGACACCGCCAAGCTAAAAAGAGCGTTATCAGGTGAAACGTCTGGTTATCGGCTATGACCACTCGCTTTCGACATTACAACCGCAGCGAAGCGATCTTCGAGGACTATGTGCTGCTACGGGAAAAAGAAATTGGCATAGAGGTAATTCGTGCCACAGGCGTATACCAGTGACATAGAAATAGGAACGCACCCGAAACATTCCGGTGAGTTCGTCTCCTGATCCGCAAACTCTACATGAAGGAGAAGTAGCTCGGCAGCCCGCTTTCGCCTCTCGAAATATGACTATTTCCTTTGGACGGACTCGTGTGCAGGCGGCTACCAGGTAGGCAGCAAAGATCGGGCTTTCTCCGACTGCGCCAATTTAAGCGTAGATGATCCGGATAAACTTATTCCTGCCAAATAGCGTATATGCCGTATGTGGGTAACGTTTGACGGGAAAAACATTATGGGGATGCTGAATATAGGTGTCCGCCGACGATTGACAATGGTCGAACCGGTTGATTGAGGTGAATATCCTCCACTTCCATTCTGACATATATGATAAATTCATCCGGCTTACTTTTTGTTAACGGACACGTCCCGAACTGAAATTCTCCAGTATCGACGAGTTAATAACACAGCTCCATAAGGATGCTGAAGAGACAGAAACAATTCTTAAAAAATAGATTCTTTATAAAAGTCATTTATGAGCATCTTCTTTGCGGTAATAGCTATATCCATAAAAGTTAGCTATGTTTATATGCAGCTTCTTCTACTAAATAAAAGTAAAATACTGAAAGAACGGCTATCAAATCTATTAATAGACCTTGTCATTGCAGCAGAATTGTTGCCCCTGTCCTGATTATGATTCCTTGTACTATC
>VOFC01006897.1_pt1 | contig 29668 bp, 45 predicted proteins | sample 5384161 | NCBI WGS metagenome assembly VOFC01 (sample SAMN12384722, study PRJNA508395) | human gut metagenome | isolation source: healthy gut B | host: Homo sapiens | reverse complement strand
TACTCATTTATACCTCTCTTCAAGATTTTATTTTCCCAATATGGCACTTTCTTCAAGATTTAGTCAGCAAGCTCATATTGTTTTGCCAGTCTGTTAAGCTCATCATGAACCTCTTTCACCAGATTCTCCGGGCCTATTATCTTAAAATTATCCCCATAACCATAATCCAATGAATAAAAAGTTGTTATCAGCTACCTTCACAAAAACACGCGAATGAGCTTCATCATTCTTTAAGATTGTCACATCGGTTCTAAACCTGTCAATCAGGACACCTATAGCGCTGTTTTTGCACAGTATCTCAGCCTTAATCTCTTCTCCATTATACATACCAAACTTCGATTTGCCATAAGAACCTGTGTATCATGGTCATATCCAATCAGATAGTAATTGCCATCATTCCACAGCAATCCCCATGGACTGACATGATATCTGGCGCCGTCATGCTTCACCTCAAGCACTTTTTTCGTATTCCACCGGCAATATTGAAAAGAAAGGCTTGAATTATTTGCAATTGCATTGTGTATGGTATCGACATTTTTCATGATGTCGCTGTTCATGGTTTTCACTCTTCCGGCAACATATACCTGACGCTGCAGAGTGGCAGCCTCCTATCTGCTTGTAAGACTCTCCAGCTTCTTAATAAGCTCATTGGATTTCTCCTCAGTGATGAACTTGGCAGCCGCGACAGAATCCACCAAAAGCTTAAGCTCCGCCAGCTCAAATGCCCTGCCTATCACCTTATAATGGACAGTCCTGCCATACTGCGTCTTTTGGGTTTTGATACCAAAATCATTCAGCTGTGCTATATCATCATACAGACTTTTTCTCGCGGCCGTGACATCGTATGTATGCAGCTTATTTAAAATCTCATCAAGCGTAATGTCATGATTGGCATCCGTATTATTAAAAAGAATTTTCGCCAGATACAAAAGCTTTAGCTTTTGATTGCTCCTAGGTTCCTTAGATTGCTTCCCGGCAGTCAGCTCATTGTTTTCCGCTTCACTCATATACACTTATCTCCCCATCAATTTGTATTGTAACTATTCAGAAACACACGCACATTCGCAAAACCGCACGATACTCGTCACTTGATTATTGCAGCAAGTTTTTCGCCACACATCACACCGAGTATACATCCTAAACAGCTCAACAACACATATCCGCACCCAAGCAGGCAGTGATTATGTTCAAACAGATTATAGGATTCCAGCGAAAATGTAGAAAACGTGGTAAAGCCACCGCATACACCGGTTTTCCAAAACAAAACCATATTCTTGGATACTCCATCCCTTGCACTTGTGATTCCGACAATAAATCCAATCAGAATTGCCCCAATTATATTGGTGATTAAAGTCAAAAAAGGAAACTCAGTTTTTAAAGGTATAAGGCTGATGGCATATCTGGCCATTGCACCTACGGCGCCACCCAATGCCACAAATAAAAAATTCATGGTGGTTATCTCCTATATGTAAAATACGCGATTCTCTTTTCTCGGAATCACGTCAGGATAATCTCCATCAACATATCCAAGAGCACAATGTCCGATTCCCTCATACTCATCCTCAATACCGAGTGATTTGAGAAGCTTCTTGCCCCAGTCAGACTCAAACTCTTCCTTCGCGCGGTGAATCCAGCAGCTTCCAATACCCAGATCATGCGCTGCAAGCATGAGATTACCCATCACAAGACTGCCATCATAGACATGTGTAGGCCAGTCCTTCTTTCCAAGAACGATAAGTATAACCGGCGCACCATAAAATGGATCAGTATTACTTCCCATTATATCGGCATTTCTCTTAGCAATTTCATCCCTTATTTCCTTGTTTGTCACCTGAATAATAATGGTGTTCTGTGCACCTCTGCCGTTTGCCGCAAAGGTTCCGGCCTCAATTATCCGGTCAAGAATGTCCTGCGGAATCATGTCCGGTTTGAATTTGCGAATACTTCTTCTGGTTTTCATTTCTTCTAATACTTTGCTCATGATTTTGATCCTCCTATTAATTCAAAAATTTATAATCTCTCTAGCATCATAAAAAGCCGAACCGACAGCGCCTATTGCAGCCTTTTGATTAATTTCAGTAGATATAATTGCATAATACATATTTGTTCACCCGTTTTAAGTATTATGCAGTAATTAAGCATAATTTGCAAGTATGCATAAATACTGCATATGTTATTATTAGGCATCCATATCGTATAATTGTCAAATCAGATTTTTTATCTCATTAAACACTTTTAAATATCCGTATGATATTTACAACAATTCCTTTAGCTTCAACATCTCATCCTCAGACAACGTAACACCCTTACCCATTTTCTCGTGATCCGGTGCCCAGTCTCTGATATCATACTTTGGTTCTCCACCATTCCATGAAATTCTGTTGAGTTCCTTGGTCCATCCTTTGGCACTCTCTGAGAGAGGATGCCTATGTGTTCTACTATTTCGTATTTAAAATCTGTGAAAAGTAAAACATTCTCATTATTCTCCAGCTTATGGGCAAATTTTGACTCACCTTCACTATCAAGCTTGTAATATTCATTCATCGCAGAACTTCTGTCAGATTTTGCTTTGAACACTCTCCATTCCTGCTCGAAATCTGCCTCTGTAATGGTATCAAGCTCAAAGATATTTCGCTCATCTAATTCATATCCGTTTATCACTTCATAAGAAGTAATATTGGAAGCCTTTGTATCATTAAGAATTCCTTTGATTAACTGAGTCACTTCATCCAAAATATCCTGATTATTAAGCAACTCTCGTTTAGTAACTCCCTGCAAAATCTTGAAAATTGCAAGTCTAGGTAACATTGTATGATACATTATAAAATTTGCAATTTCAAAATCAGATTTTGCGTCAGAAGTAATTTCCACTTCCAGCTCCTTATCGCCATAAGCTAACTCTTCCATTACAAACATCTGCGATGTATTAAATTTTGCTCTACCCGTTTCAACCTTGTATTCATTCTTTGCTTTCTTGAATAATAAAGATTGATTAATCTGAAAAAATACAGTCATCTATAAACTTGTCCTTATCAATCTTAAATTTATAAATAGAACGCTGCATAAGATTCTTACGAAGTCCAAGATATATCTTTTCAAACTCACCTTGTGTCACATAGGCTCTAACACCATTATCATATGGAGCATTATCACCATTTGTAATCTCAATCTTTCTGGTACCTTTCTGAACCATCAGTTCCTTGAACTGTTGCTTAATCAGTTGTGCATGCTCATTCAAGGTATCATCAACAAACACCATATTATCCAGAGTTTTTGTTATCTGCTGTGAAGAACCCTTCAGCACATTGTCTGTATTCATCACTCCGACAGACACCAGTTCTTCCTTAAGTGTATCCACCAGTTTAGGACTGATTTTCTCCTCTGGAATTCCTGCCGATTTTAATGTTTCAATCAAAATATCAGCAGTAACCTCATCCTTGACAAAATGCATATTATCATTGAAATCCTTCTGAAGTGCAGATGCAAAATGGTCATAATAATCATTTGCTATTACAGTCAATTCATTAATTCTACGATCAATACAACGATTGCCTGTGTTGTCAACCGGCAATCTTAATCCTCGACCAATCTCCTGTTTTTTAGCAATATCAGAACCGCCAGCTTTTAGCGTACAAAGTGTAAACACGTTTGGATTATCCCATCCTTCTCTCAATGCAGAATGTGAAAAAATAAACGCAAGAGGCTCCTCAAAAGAAATCAGTTCATCCTTCTTTTCAAGAATAAGACTGATACCTCTATCAATATCTTCTTGTGACTTTGCCTTGAGTTTCACATCGCTATCGTCCACAGAGGAATCCCAGCCTTCAACATCTACCGCATTATTCTTCTTGTCTCTAGCAAAATATCCCTCTCTTACAGCCTGCACATTCATGTAGTCTGGAAAATACTCTTTATTCATTTCCAGCTCATGCGTATGAGTCGTTACATACTTTTTGTACTCTTCATCAAAAATACGCAGATACTCGCCTCTTCCATCAGGAGCTGAATCATCACGCACCTTATCTACCGCATCAATAAAGAATAATGTCAAAGCCTTGATTTTCCTACCTGAACGAATAATGTTGAGCTGTTTTGTAAAATGATTCTGTATCGCTAATCTTATTTGAATTCGCACAGCCTCATTCTTCTCTATCTCATGATTACTGTGTCCAAGCTCCAAACCAAAGAATCCTTCCTCAGTAGCAACTGACAATGGCTTTAATTTATGAGGTTCCTCTGCAATACGATAATCCTTATACTGAGATAACCCACCCGATAATTCTTCTAGAGATGCTCCACCACCTACATTGAAATTTTTAAATCTGATTGTTCCACCTTGATCTTGTGAGAATATCTCAATCTTTGCTTTCAAATCGGAAGTAAACGCAAGATATCTGATATATGGATAATCCTTTGGAATCACACCATAGACTGTCTTAACAACAATCTTTTTAACTAAATCCTTCTGATATGCTGCAAAGGAATCCAGCTTATAAATCTGATTGTATAACTGCTTGTGTGTAGCAGAATAACGTAAAGTAAAAAGTGGCTTTAACTCTTCAATAGCAACTAAAGACTTTGACTTTTTTCTTTTTAGTACCTTCAATCTTCTGTGGTTCATCTATAATTACGATTGGCTTGATGTATTTGATATCTTCCCAAAGATTTTGCTCATACTCATCTGTTTTCCTAAGTATATTTGTATCTTTATTGAATGCCTGAATATTTAACACACAAATGCTTAAATCATTACTCTCAACTAACTTTGAACTGATTTGCTTTGGGTTTTTACTGTCATAAATAAAGCTATGCTTACCAATATCAATGTTGTAAAGTCTCTTGAAATGGTCAGCTAACTGCTCCATAGATTTCTCTACCCCCTTACGGATAGCGATAGATGGAACTACTATCATGAATTTACGAAATCCATACTCTTGATACAACTCAAGAATTGTACGAAGATACACATATGTCTTACCAGTACCTGTCTCCATTTCAATCGTAAAGTTATTTCCATCAGCCAGAACATTATCAGCAAATAAATCATTGGATAGCTGTACTTTTCGTAAGTTCTCTAATAGCCTGCTACCAACAACAATGTCATTATTTCTAACAGGATCACCCTCGCCCACTTTGCGAATACGATTAGGTCTGTAAATACCATCTACATGTCTTGACAAACCTCTGAATAATTCTACAGTAGAATGAATTGCCTGCATCTGATAATCAAGGTCATCTTCGAATTGGAATGTAATACGCTTTGCCATAATTCCATTCCTCCTTAAATAAATTCTACTGTATATGTAGGCTTGTTAGTTCCAGCATTCTTTTCAATCAGAGCTTTCAATCTTCGGAATGTCTCATCTTTCAGCGCAATGTCATCCTTGAATGCTGAATCTCTGAAAATAAATTTGATTGGTAATGGGTCAAGCTCTGCAAGTTTTCCAACCAGCTCCTCGGTAATCTGTGTTTCCAAGCATACCAAATAACTGCTTGCATAGAGATATGTACGACTGCCAATATCAGATAACTGCTCTAATGTTTCTGATAGTGCAACATCACGCTGACGGAGCATTAACTCATAGACTACATCTACATCATTTGCATCTGGCATAAAATCAACAAGGTCTGGTGTATACTCAAGTTGGTTCATATCTACCTGTCCCATATCCATAAGAGAATTCCATTTGATATTGGTATCAGCGGTTCTAAATACTTTAAACCCAATATCTATATCTGCTTCTGGATGTTCTGATTTTATTTTATCTCCAGCTCTACGAATGCGTTCTTTACCTAACTGACACAAATTTATATAGCCCAATTTATGAGCCTCACTAGATTTATCTAATAATTCAGATAATTGTATCATAATAAACTTTCTATTGGCATTATCTTCATAATTTAACTCCATTACTGACTGTGCCGTGGTAGATGAACCCGAAAAGAAATCAAGTATTATATCATCCTTACCCGTACATATTTTACATAAAAATTTCACTAATGAAGTCGGCTTTGGAAATGGAAATATTTTTCCACTAAACAAATTAGTTATTTCTTTTGTTCCATCTTGGGACATTCCTATGTCATCAGGTAATTTTGTACTAACAGCAATTTTTCCAAAATTATCACCAGCCTTTCTCATATCATCTTCTTTCCAATATCTTAATGCTGGCTTACTTATATTCAAAAACGAGTAATCTCCTGGAAAAACAATTCTATTATCTTGATAATATTGTTCAAAAAGTTTCTTGTGTTATAGCCCAAGTTCTATTGGGATTTGCAGGATATTCACTTCCATTTTTAGGATTTTTGATTGTAAAAAAACTGTTAGGTCTTTCTAATGCTGTTGTTTGTTTTGTTAAGTCATGTATTCTCCATGGTTTTTCTGGAAAGTCCTCAGTTGTAAAATATTTTCTTTCTTTACCATCAATACTACATTTAAAATTTGTTGTTTTTTTGCATAACATAAAATCCACTCAAAATCTTGAGAAATTCCATACGGAACATCTGATTTCGCAGTCCTTTTTTCTCCAAGGAAATATTGCTACATAATTAATTTCCCCAAATATTTCATTACATATTTTTAATACATTATCAATCTCATTATCATCAATACTTATAAATATTGCTCCATCATCTGTTAATAAATCCTTGGCTATCATTAGCCTAGGATAAATCATATTCATCCAATTTGCATGATATCTGTTATCTGACTTAGTATTTACAATATACCTCTCTCCTACTTCGTTACGAACACCTTCAGCAATATCACTTTCTTCTTGCTCCATTTCAAATGAATCATTATATATAAAATCATTACCTGTATTATATGGCGGGTCTATATAAATCATCTTGATGGCACCATAATAATTCTGTCTGAATAACTTCAACACTTCCAGATTATCTCCTTCAATATAGAGATTCTCTGTAGTATCTGCCTCCTTACTATCCTCTGGAATGAATTTTAGTGTTCTTCCAATAACATCTTCCTGAGCAATCCTTTTTTGCATTCTTTTTTTCCTGCCCAAATAAGCTCATACTTTTCGCTTCCTACTTCCTCATACTGTCCAAGTTCTTCTTTTAAGGCTTCAAAATCAACCTCTCCATCCTTTACTGCAGATGGAAATAACTGAGCAAGTTTCTTTACATTATCTCCAACAATATCATTAATCTGCTGTGGCACCTTGTTATCCATAGCTTGTTTCCTCCTAACTATCTGCTACAATCATATTTTTATTATTTATTTTAATTAAAAAACGTATAAAACTTCCTGTTAAATATAATAAAAAAAATCTAATTCATTCTCATCTACTGAATCATCATGCTTAGCGTGCGAATTATTATACTTTGCATAACAATCAATTAACTTAAAAAACATGTTTGATACTTCTGAAGAAAGATTTTTATTCTTCAAATATACACCTAAATCTTTTACCTGATTTTCTAATGATTTATCATTACCTAAAAATTGTTTCAAGAATAATTCTAAAGCTAATCGTAAGGAGTCAACTACTTGTCTATCATATTTACCTTTAAGCATATCGTTTAACGCTTGACGATACTGATTCTGTGCCTTTTCATATGTACTTAGCCAATTTATCACATCTACAACCATTGGTTTATCAAAAAACGCTTCGCTATACGGGAAAAACTTATATTCTTCTCCATCTATGCATATAACAGCATTTATTCCAGATAATTTTAGAGCAATTGCAATCTTTTGGACAAATGCATATTGCCTTGAACAATCATCTGCTCTAGTGATACTATTAGCAACAAATTCTAAAATCTGAAACCATATATATAATATAGACTTGTCCTTTTCAATTTTAACTGTCCCCAATGCTTGATGTAATAAAGAACCATCAAATCCCCATTCTTTAACTCCAGTATATGGATAACCTAAAAGTTCAAATATCTTTCTCGTATAAAACTGCAAATCATATTCATCGTATATAGTAAATATGATAACTGAAAATGACAAAATCGCCATCGGTGTTTCAGGCGGAAAGGATTCTCTCACTCTGCTTTATGCGCTTTCCGGCATCAAAAGCTTCTATCCTGTGCCTTTTGAGCTAGTAGCAATAGCGGTTGACCTGGGATATGAGGATTTTGATTTGGAGCCGGTGAAGGCGCTGTGCGATGAGCTCTCTGTTGAGTTTTATGTGGTGAAAACTGATATTGGAAGAATATCTCTTGAGAATCTAAGAATCAGGCTAGTCCCTGCTCATGGTGTGCAAAGCTTAGAAAGGGAGCTTTGAATGATTTTGCGCTGTCTGTCGGCTGCAACAAAATCGCATACGCACACCATATGGATGATATTATAGAGACTATGTTTCTTTCACTGCTATATGAGGGACAGTTTTATTCGTTCGCGCCTGTTACACAGCTGGACGGCAGTGGGCTTGCCATCATCCGTCCGCTTATGTATGTCGGCGAGTCAGATGTGAAGGGCTTTAAGAATAAATACAATCTGCCGGTGTGCAAGAATTCATGCCCTTACGACGGCCACACGCGGCGCGAATATGTAAAGCAGCTTGTCAGACAGCTCAATATGGAAAATCCGGGTGTCAAGAAGAGACTGTTTTCTGCTATTCAAAACGGCAATATCGATGATTGGGTGAAATGTACTAAGCCTTCCGATGCTTCATAGAGCGTTTTTTCTCATACATCCTTGAATCAGCCTCATGGATTATCTCATTAATATCCTTTGTGCTGTTATCATTTTTTGCACAGCATATCACATGGCAGCTGTGATAGGCACTATATTATTTCCATCAGTGATACATCCGAGATTATCCATCATTTCAGAGATATCGCCTATGTACATTTCATTTTTCCATAAAAATGCCTTTCATACTTATATCTTTTACAGCTTATCCGAATCCAGTACAATCGTAAATGGCCCGTCATTCTCAAGCTCTATCTTCATATCGGCTCCAAACACCCCTCTTTGTACTCCTGGAACTGCCTTATCACACTCGCTGATGCAGTATTCATAAAGCTCGTTTGCCATATCAGGACTTCCTGCCTCCACAAATGAAGGACGATTGCCTTTCTTACAATTTGCATAAAGCGTAAACTGCGATATAAGCAAAAGCTTTCCGTCTACATCATTTATCGAAAGATTTGTCTTGTCATTCTCGTCGGCAAAAATTCTCATGTTTATAAGCTTTTTGATCATTTTATCAGCAATCTCTTTAGTGTCTGTCTCTGCTATGCCTATCAAAACGCACAGTCCCTTTTCTATGCTGCCGGTTATATTTCCATCTATAGTGCACTTTGCATGGTTTACACGCTGTATTACAAATCTCATTATTATGTTGTCTCCTTAAATATGTTATTTACATGTTATAAATTGGATATAATTATTTTGTTACAATTTATATGACATATAGTTTTACTACAATTTTTATCCAACAATAACCGTATTATTCTAAACCATATTTATAAAATAAACAAGTCTGTCTGTGACTTTTCCCACATAGTTTCAGTCTAGATCATATGAACACCGCACTCCCTAAAGTGTATTTCATTAGGCAATTTGTATTCATTTATAAGCTTTCGTGTACATTTATGAATTATATTGTCAAGTGACGTATTACTGTGTTAGAATTATAAATATAAAATTTCTACAAACCATTTTTTTTTTGAACTAAAGGAGGATATTTATGAACTACAATATTGAGGGAGAGCACCGGTTGTGATCTGCAACCTTGAGGCAAACGAGACTATGATTACCGAAAAAGGTGCCATGTCATGGATGACTCCAAACATGAAGATGGAAACTACATCAAATGGAGGCATAGGCAAAATGTTTGGCCGTGCATTTTCAGGTGAAAGTATGTTCCAAAATCGCTACACATCTATGGGTGGTCCGGGAATGATAGCATTTGCATCATGCTTTCCAGGATGCATCAGACCCTTCCAGATTGCACCGGGACAGGAGATAATTGCCCAGAAATCAGCATTTCTTGCTTCAACCTCAGGAGTTGAGCTGTCCGTATTTTTACAAAAAAAGAATAGGAGCAGGTTTCTTCGGCGGTGAGGGCTTTGTCATGCAGCGCCTGTCAGGAAACGGATTGGCATTTTTAGAATTTGACGGCCACATAAAGGAATACGAGCTTACACCCGGTCAGCAGCTGGTGATTGATACCGGATACTTAGCTGCTATGACAGGAAGCTGCCAGCTCGAAATTCAGACTGTTCCGGGTATCAAAAATGCGGTATTCGGAGGTGAAGGATTATTCAACACCGTTGTCACCGGACCTGGCCGTGTATGGCTCCAGAGTATGCCGGTTTCTCAGCTTGCAGGTGCAATCAGACCTTTTATTCCAACCGGCAACTAAACCTATAAAACAGGACTGTCGATATTCAGGCAGTCCTGTTTTACACTTTGTACTAAATTCTATAGTTTTATATTTTATCTATGCCATACCATTTGCAGTTTTGTACTTCCATAGCATCTCAGCGTGATTCTGCTCTTCTATCTGTATATCTGCCAATAGCTTTCTGATATCCGAATTTCCAAATACAAATACATCGGAATTGTACTCGCCGGATACTAGCTTTTCTGTTCCTATACAGTCTGTAGCCAGATAACAGTCAGCTTTCTTGTCCTCAGAATTGCCAAGCGAATCGTATGTTGCAGCAGGGTTATAATTCTTCCCCTAGAATCATTGCAGTCAACTGACGGAACCTTTCCCTTAATCACCTGATCCAAAGAGTCAAAATGCTTTTGCTCATCCCTTGCTATTTCTTCAAAAAGCTCCTTAAGCACCGGATCCTTTGCCTGATTGCTGTATTTGGTATACTTCTCTATGCATGCCTGTTCCTGTGTTTTTAAATCTTCAATAGCGTTTGTTTCTTTTTTTTGTGTTAGAATCATTTAATAGACACCTCCTGTCAGCATTATTATGTACAAAGGTGTAAATTATATTTATGATTGCCACAATTTTAATTAAAAAAGCTCTAACCGAAATCGCAATTAAAAAAATAAGATACATAAAATAATTACTCACAGCACATGCTAAACTCATACTTAGGATGAAAAATAACAGTAACTATTCAGCATATTCAGGATAGCTGCAAATAAAAATTAAATTAAAACATCAAATAAACAAAAAGCAAATAAACAAGCATCAATCAGGAGGACTATTCATGAATAATACAGGGATATATAATGCCAATACACATAATACCGACCAGAATATCTACAGCCGGCAAAACTTTAAACAGTATCATACCAATAAATCCAACATCTGCGGCATATCAGATGATAAAACTGACTGCAGCCGCCAAAGTGCCTTCTGCGATAGCACAAACTATGCGGATTTACCACTCGGATGCGTATGCGAAGGAACTGAAGTTAGAAACAGTGCTGACGAAAATGTCAAAATTTACAATATAAAGCACTCTCATCAGCCTATTTAGCCAGCTCCCAAAATGCCACTGCACTGGCAGCAGCCACATTTAGAGAATCGACGCCATGTGACATTGGTATCTTTACAGTGTAGTCACAGGAGTCTATAGTCTGCTCATGAAGACCATCTCCCTCAGTGCCGAGCACTATTGCAAGCCTTTCCTCTGAGTGAAGCACAGGGTCATCTATACTCACGGAATCATCAGTCAGCGCCATAGCACAAGTCTTAAATCCAAGCTTATGAAGCACATCAATATTGTATTTATAAACACTGCTATTTCGGTCGTTGCAATTTTGGTCACTGCTATCACACTGATCATGCAATGAAGCATCTGAAAAAGTGTTGTCACTGCCGACATTGTACTTGGGAAAATATGCCCATGGCACCTGAAACACAGTTCCCATACTAACCCTGATTGCACGCCTGTACAAAGGGTTGCTGCAGGCAGGAGTGAGCAGCACCGCATCCATATGCAGTGCTGCCGCTGACCTGAATATAGCTCCGACATTGGTTGGATTTACCACATCCTCAAGCACCGCAACTCTTCTTGCGTCCCTGCACACCTCTTCGATGGACCTTGGCTTCGGCCTGTACATAGCACAAAGTGTGCCTCTGGTCAAAGCAAAGCCAGTCAGCTTTGTGAGCAAATCAAATGACGCAGTATATACAGGTATATTCTGACATCTTTCGATAATGCCTCTTGCCTCGCCATTTACATGCTTTGTCTCCATCAGAAGAGAAACCGGTTCACATCCCGCATCAAGTGCCCTCTCATCACCTTTGGACTTTCAGCTATAAACATTCCCTCTTTTGGATTGGCTCTGTTTAAAAGCTGATTCTCCGTCAATCTGGCATACACATCCAGATTGGGGTCCATAAAATCTGTAACTGTGATTATATTATCAGACATATAATCAATCCTCCCTCAGATGTACTACCCTGGCTGCCGCACGACGCCTGCCGTCCTCCTGGGCTGCATAATGCTTACGTGTGGTATTTACATCCTTGTGCCCTAGAACATCCGCCACAAGATAGATATCACCTGTTTCCTGATAAAGTGTGGTGCCATATGTACTACGAAGCTTATGAGGAGTAATATTCTTAACGGTTGTTACGAGTCTCGAATACTTTTTTACCAGATTCTCAACAGAGCGTACAGATATACGCTTCCTCTGTAAAGAGAGAAAAAGCGCATTAGCATGCCCCTCGGCAGGTGTAATTATGCTTCTCTCCTCCCAGTACGAAAGAAGTGCATCACGTACCTCATCACCAAAATAAACAATCACATCAGCACCACCCTTTCGGTGCACCTTGATTCCATTGTTTTTGAAATCTACATCATCCATATCCAGCCCCACGCACTCAGATACACGGATACCTGTTCCAAGAAGCAGTGTCATAAGTGCAAGGTCACGAACCTTTGTTTTCTCATGGAAACGCTGCTGGTTCTTGGACAGACTGTCTCCTGACTCAACCTCATCGAGAAGCTGTGCGACCTCATCAGTATCAAGACGGATGATATTCTTCTCTCATGTATTTTGGGAAGGGTTACCTTGCTCGCAGGATTGGTATCTATAAACTCTTTCCTGAAATAAAAATTATAAAAAGTGCGCAGTGATGCAAGCTTTCGCTTAATGCCTCTCTCGTCATTGGTGTGTACGACGCCATCCTTCTCATAATACTTTAGATAAAACAGATATTCCTCAATATCTGAAGGACTGATCTGATCTAACAGAGATATAGGGTAGTCCCTTATATCATATTTCTTAAGCGATGGATTGGCACTCTTCATGTACTCGAAAAAGGTCTGTAGATCATATGCATACGCTATCTTGGTTCTTGAGGACTTATCCGCATCTATTCCGATAAAAAAATCCATACAGAACTTCGGAAGCTTCTGTATCATATCTCTGAGCTTTAATTCATTTTTTATATTTACGTCTTCGTAATAAGCTTTGTCTTTCATAATAATACTATATAATAATCAAAGTTGACTCTAACCAAGTATTTCTTTGATTTTCTCCTCTATACGCTCCTTGACCAGTGCAGCTATATCCTTCGTCTTCATGTCCTTGTACTCATCATACTCAATAGGCTTTAAATAGTGAACCTGCGTTGTAACAGGGCCGAAATGAAAGCTGTTGAACACCTTATATGAATCTATAAGAGCTATCGGAATAATAGGAACATGTGATTTCAATGCAATCTTAAAGCTTCCTGCTTTAAAATCCTGCACTTTATTCTTATTATTGAACTTATAGCCACCCTCGGAAACAAGACATATCTCTTGCCGTTTTTCACATCCTTAGCTACCTCATTGATTATAGTAAGCCCCTGCCTTGGATTATCTTTCTCTAAACGCTTTGCCTGAACCAGATCCACAAATTCCCTGACAAGCATTGTATGAGACTTCTGCTTATCCATAACAAACGACAGTACCTTGTCATGTGTAGTAATAATCCCCAGTAAATCATACTTTCCCTGATGGTTGGGATACATAATATAGCCACCTGTTTCAGGAAGATTCTCAAGACCATATGCTTCTGTTGTAATTTTTCCCGATTTATTCATTAAATCTATACAGTGCCGCATCATATCATATCTCTCCGCTTCTGAATATTTCTGCGGATGATCAGCCATGTATCTCATTTTAGGAACAATATACGGCGCTCTATGAAAATTTGCAAATATAACAAAAAATAGTTTTAACATAAATATCCAATCTCCTGTTTCAAAAACGGATAAGCTATAGATACTATAACCCAAATCCGCTGCAATTAACCTATATTATATAAGAAACAGGAAATTTTAGCAAGAAAACGTTACTTTATATCCTGAGAATAATATGAAACAACTATATAATCGCCACTGCGAACATTGCCATCTGTAAGACTATTGAGCCTGCAAATTTCATCTACATAAGCTCTTTTGCTCACCTGAGTGTCGGCAATATATCTATCGGCAATGCTCCAGACAGTGTCGCCCTCCTCAACCCTGACGCTGGTATAATATTTGTTATAAGGCCTGCTGTCACCAGAACTGGCAAAAATATGAATAGTGCCACACAATATAATGACAGCTGCTATAAATGCAACAGCAGTCCATCCAAACATTTTTCTTCTCCCTGATAAAGTATTTCCTCTCATAAAACCACCTCTTGTATTTCCGAACATGTGTTTGTTGTTATTGTGGTTACATAATACATCTCGAACAATCGTTTGTCAATAGAAAAACGAACAAATTTTCGGAATATATGTTTGCGTTTGCTTTGGTTTTATGATATACTTTTTTGAGATATAATTTTTACAATCATTCATGGGGTGCAAAATTCCTTTTGCCCCATATCATTATATTATTTTTTAATATTCAGACGGAGGATTTACCTATGGCATTAGAAAAGATTTCAGACAAGCAGAAAGAGATACTGGAGTTTATCAAGAGTGAGATTTTAAACAGGGGCTATCCGCCATCAGTGCGTGATATCTGCGAAGGTGTACATTTAAAGTCCACATCCAGCGTCCATGCTCATCTCGAGACACTGGAGCGAAAGGGCTACATAAGAAGAGATCCTGCCAAAAACAGGGCTATAGAAATTATAGATGACAGCTTTGGTTTACAACGTCGCGAGATGGTTAATGTCCCTTTGGTCGGTCGTGTAGCTGCAGGTGAGCCGATACTCGCAGTGGAAAATATCGAAACCTATTTTCCCGTTCCTGCTGAATATATGCCAAATAAGCAGTCATTTATGCTTAAAGTCAAGGGCGAGAGCATGATTAATGCCGGTATCTTCGACGGTGATAATATCCTCGTCGAGCAGCAGAGTGATGCTTCAAACGGAGACATGGTTGTAGCACTTATAGATGATTCCGCTACCGTAAAGACCTTCTACAAAGAGAATGGTCCACATACGTCTTCAGCCGGAGAACGACACAATGGATCCAATCATAGTTCCGGACTGTGAAATACTCGGCAAAGTGTTTGGAGTATTTCGTTTCTTCTAATATTTATTGCAAAAATATCGCCCCCATATGCTAAGCTAAACAGCTTGGCATATGGGTGCGATATTTTAAATTACCGGTTTCGATTTATAATTCCTTAATCATAGAATAAATACTACAGTGAATGTACATCCACCACTTTTCCATCTCTCCATATTCTGTCGAGATCATAGAACTGTCTGTCTTCTTTAGAGAACAGATGCACGATAATATCCTGATAGTCCATGAGAATCCATGTAGAGTTGCCTGTTCCCTCTACCTGCTTCTGATGCACTCCGTTTTGTATACATAGCCTCATCCACAGCATCCTCCATGGCTGTGAGCTGATTTGCATTGTTTCCGTTTGCAATGATAAAGTAGTCTGCCATAGAAGAAACCTCTCCTATGTCGAGGACTGTGATATCCTCTGCCTTTTTGTCTTCAAGTGCTTCCACTATCTTTTTAACTAAATCGATTGTCTGCATAGCAGTTATTCCTCCCTGTTGTCTCTGTATTTAGCATAATAATTGTAAGTAATCTGGGTAGTCGGATCTATTGCCCCACTCTTTGTGTTAAGGAAATTGATTGTATCATACAATATCTCTGCAACAGTCCTATTAAGGTCTGAAAAAGCAAAGCTTTCTTATCTCTTCAAGCCTCGGTGCTTCACATCTGTTTGGCTCAATATAATCTGCCACAAAGAGTATTTTGTCAAGAAGCCCCATATCTGCTTCTCCTGTAGTATGCACTCTTATGGCATGCAGTATCTGCGCATCCTTAATGCCATACTCTTCCTCAGCCAGCACCATGCCGGCCTTTGCATGTAACAACCCCGGGTTTGATATCTCTACCTCTGTTATGTCTATATTTTTCTTTACACAGAGTCCGATTTTCTTTTCAGTCGAAAGACACTTGGCACAGTCATGAAGCAGGCCTGCAAGCATTGCCTTTTCTATTGAATAGCCGTTTGCCATGGCAAGACAGCCGGCAGTATACATCACTCCGAGTGTATGCTGATACCTTTGTTTATCAAGGCTCTTCTTTAGCTTTTTCTTTATTTCTTTTACTTCCATACTCTATCACCTGTATAAATTATTAGCCTGTATATATGACATAACTGCAGCATCCAGAAACATTTCCGCTCCTTTAGGACTCCTATACCCGTCTGCCTGCGACTTGGCACGTAGCAGTCTCCTGACCTGGGTAGACGACACATCCATCCTGTCACACTTTAAAAAAGTCTTATATCTGCCCAAAACTGTTTTTTGATATGTGCAATCTTTTCCTCCATCTGCTGCTTTGGAAAATTTTTCTCTCACCATAACAAGGATTATTGCTGTTTGGGCTATTATCTCAGGCTTCATCCATGACTCAAAATAGTCCAGAGAATCTCCACCCATGATGAAATACAGTTCATCCTCCGGATAAAGCGCCTTTAGCTTTTGGAGTGTCACATACGTATAGCTGGTGGACTCATCCTTTATCTCAATATCAGACACCTCAATACCGGGCACTGCTTCTGATGCCAGCTTACACATATTGTACCGGTGGCTAAATGCTGTCATTGCATTCTCAGTCTTGTTCGGCGAGTGACCTGACGGAACAAGCAGAATCCTGTCAAGAGAATACTCTTCCATCGCCTTTTTGTGCCATGTATATATGACCTTTGTGTATCGGGTCAAATGCCCCACCAAAAATTCCTGTTTTTCATGGCTTATTCCGGAAGCTTAATCTTTGGATTTTTCTTCGCAGGACGGTAAAAAATCATTTTTTTGCCTATTACCTTAACCACTGCAGAGTGTGTTCTCTCACCGATTACACTTGCAATCTCTCTTGGATCATCGATGCAGTTTTTAAGAACTGCAACCTTGATCAGCTCCCTCTTTTCAAGTGCTGCATCAAGAGCCTCGATGATTTCCGGAGTAAGCGCTCCCTTTCCAATATTGAAAATAGGATTAATTGTGCTTGCAAGGCTGCTTAAATATGCACGCTGTTTACTTGATAAATTCATATATACTCTTCTCCTTACTTGTAATAATCAAACTCGAAATCATACATGCGGACAGTATCTCCATCCTCGATGCCCATATTTTCAAGCTCCTTGATGATACCCTGCTCACGCAAGAATCTCTGGAAAAGGCAAAGCCCTTCTCTGAGTCCATATTTGTGTATCCGAGCATTTTCTCAATCTTTGGACCTGATATCTCATATGCACCATCGGCTGCCACCTCAACCGCATACGGCTCATCCTTAAAGAATGAAAGTGCAGGATCAATCTCCGGCTCATATACAGTAACCTCTTTAGGACAATTTGCAAGCAGGTTCTTCACCTCGTACAAAAAGCTCCTTAAGGCCCTTACCGCTTACTGCGGATATCGGGAATACCTTTATGCCCTTGTGGCTCGAATTCGGCTCTTAAGGCTGAAATTACCTCATTCTCGTCTCCTGCTATGGCATCTATTTTGTTGGCGGCAATGACCTGTGGCTTTTTGAGAAGCTGTGGATTGTATGCTTCAAGCTCCTTGTTTATCGCCTTGATATCAGCAACAGGGTCACGGCCTTCAGTACCGGCAGCATCAACCATGTGTATCATGACCTTGGTACGCTCTATATGACGCAAAAACTCATGACCGAGTCCGATGCCCTCTGATGCTCCCTCGATAAGCCCCGGGATATCAGCGATTACGAAGCCAAAGCCCTCATCCATATCAACCACACCAAGATTTGGCTGTAATGTGGTGAAATGATAGTTGGCAATCTTTGGCTGTGCATTGGTAACTCGTGACAGAAGTGTTGATTTTCCTACGTTTGGAAAGCCTACAAGCCCTACATCCGCTATCACCTTTAGCTCAAGCTGTACCTCAATTTCTATTGCATCCTGTCCCGGCTGAGCATATTTAGGAGCCTGCATGGTGGATGTAGCATAGTGCTGGTTGCCCTGACCGCCTTTTCCTCCGTGCAGGATCACCTGCCTTGTATTGTCACCGGACATATCTGCTATGACTTTTCCGCTTGCTGCATCCTTTATGAGTGTACCCTCCGGCACCTTAAGTATAAGGTCCTCACCATTCTTTCCGTGGCAGTTCTTTTTGCCGCCCTCCTGTCCGGGCTCTGCTGCAAACTTTCTTCTGTGACGATAATCTGTCAGGGTGTTGATTCCCTTATCCACGAGAAATATAACGTCTCCGCCCTTTCCTCCGTCACCGCCGTCCGGACCACCGTTCGGCACGTATTTTTCACGGCGGAATGATACATGACCATCTCCGCCTTTTCCTGATTTTATGATAATTTTTGCACGATCTGCAAACATAATTTTCCACCTCATGCTGAATGTCTGCATAAAACACTCAGTATACTTTATGACAAATCATTACTATGCTATATCTGTTATACTATATCTATATAAGACACAGTAATAATAAATTGAAAGGGTCCAATATTTTGCCCCTCATTTATGATTAATCAGATTACTACATGCAATTTAAACATAAAAACCCCGGCTAATAAAAGTCGGGGTTTAAATCTTATTCGTTCACTACTGGATATACGGAAGCCTGTTTCTTATCTCTTCCAACTCTCTCAAATCTTAATACGCCATCAACCTTAGCATATAATGTATCATCTCCACCGATACCAACGTTTGTACCAGGGTGAATTCTAGTTCCACGCTGTCTGTAAAGAATGTTTCCAGCTTTTACGAACTGTCCGTCGGCTCTCTTAGCACCAAGTCTCTTGGATTCAGAGTCACGGCCGTTCTTTGTAGAACCTACTCCCTTTTTGTGTGCGAAATACTGAAGGTTCATATTCAACATGTCTTACACCTCCTTGAAGTCTAGAATGATGTACTCATTCCCATAGTCTCTTTGTATTCCTTTTAGTCCCAGAATCATGGAATCCATAAGCAGTGCAACATCACCTGTCGCCGGCTTGTCAAGTCTGTAGTCAATCATACCTGTCTCTTCGTCTGTATCAAGGCTGTACTCAGCATGACACAGCTCTTCAGCGGAATTGATGAAGTTAATCACCAGCGCTGAAACCCCGGCACAGATTATATCATAACCGGAATCTGCAAAACCTGCATGTCCCTTTGACTTAAAGCCTATCTTATGTCCTTTTGAATTCTGATAAACGGTTATAGCTATCATTATCCGTTAATTTTTTCAATCTTAACCTGTGTAAACGCCTGTCTGTGTCCGTTCTTTTTTTGTGATATCCGGTTTTTCTCTTGTACTTGTAAACGATAACTTTTTTAGCTCTGCCTTCTTTAACTACAGAAGCCTCAACTGTTGCACCTGCAACTGTTGGCTCACCAACTTTGAGCTCATCTCCGCCTACAACTAAAACCTGATCAAAAGTAACCTTCTCACCAGCTTCAACGCCAAGCTTTTCAATGGTAATGATATCGCCTTCAGATACTTTGTACTGCTTACCACCTGTTGCTATAATTGCGTACATATGGCACCTCCTATTTATCATTACTCGCCAGTTACGGTGCTGCAGATATTGCAAACTTAAACCTCACTGTGCGGCATACTCCAGTATATTAGCATAGAGCCATCTATTCGTCAAGTGTTTTTTCTAAAATTTGTTTAAGAGATTTGTGGACCTTTTTTTCTGGTCAGCTCCACCAGTCCAAGCTTCGTGATATCCACAAAGGTACAGACTGTATTATCGTCCTTTATATACCGTTTGAGCGCTTCAATAAGCGTATCCTTTGATGCCTCAGACTTCATATTGATAAAATCAATTATTATCATGCCGGAGATATTTCTGAGCCAGCTGCCTGGCTATCTCCTTTGCGGCCTCCATATTGGTCTTTAATATGCTATTGCTCCCCGACGATATATTCTTTTGCACTGTTTACATCTATAAAGGTAAGTGTCTCAAGCTGTTCTATTATGATGTTGCCACCACAGTCCAGCCATACCCTGCGCGAGGTCAGATTATCAATCAGCCCTCTTATGCCATAGAGTGTTGACAGACTGATAGCTGAATCGTCATATCTCATTATCTTTTCAGGAGCATGGTCATATATGCCGTACTCTGTAAGAAGACTGTCATATATGTCATCGCAGTCAGTCTTTATCCACTCCACCGTGGCAAAATCAATTGTCTTCATTAAAAGCAGATAATCGCTCATCCCATGATATACGCATGAATAGAGCGTCTGATGCGGTGCCTTTTTTATTATCTGATTGTATTTCTGTGCTACAGAATACGCATCTTGCGAAACAGCTTTATCCTCCACATTTTTGGCATTGGTTCTGACTATGATGCCATAGCCCTCTTTTTTCGTGATCTGCACACTTTGAAAAGCACAGCCTTACGTAAAAGAGCCGCCCTTTCCTTATCCAGCTTTGATGAAACACCTATCTGTGTATCAAAATTGGTGAGAATCACATTGCTTCCGAATATAGAAAGCTTTGTTGTGACCACAGGATCCTTTGTCTTTAGCGCATCCTTTATAACCTGCACAAGTATCTCATCGCCCTCACACAATCCTTCTTTTTTTGATTTTTTGTTTGTGTATACAGGATTTTTTGCATCATTTAGCGACAGATAACAGCTTTTATTCTGCGTAATGGTCACAAATGCCGCATTTATGCCCGGCAGTATCTTATTTACCCTTGCCGCGTATATATTGTTTATTATCGTATCCTTATCTGGAAGGAGCTGGAAATCCTTATAATTTCCGTTTTCATCCATCAGTGCATACACTGTGTATGTATTATTATTTTTTACTGTTTTAGTCAGAATAATTCTGTTCATTATGAGATTTCTTCTCCCATGTCAAGCAGACAAATGAGTGTTCCATCGTCTTTTCTTGCATACACTTCCTGCCTGTGGATTTGTATGGCAAGCGGATCATAATCAAGGCCACACTTTTCGTATATGGCGTGAAGCACAAACTCAGGCTTTATATTGTCAATGCTTCCTGTTGATACCTGCATGAAAAACTCAGGCTTTTTGTTATTTTCCATGACTGTAAGCTTGTATACAAGAGGCTTTATATCTACCTCTCTCTCACTCTTTTTTAGTCTTTTTCATCACAACAAAGGATGGCTCGTCAAAAAAGTGCTTATCTATCGCTTCCTTCCACTCCTCTATGGTGTATGGGCTCTCATAGCCCTCCTTGAAGCTAAGTACATAGTCTGCAGCCGAAACAAGCGACATAGCCTTCTTTGCATCATCAGGCAGAAGCACATAGCCTGTCACCTCTACTCCGTCCACCATCTGGGCATTTAAAGCTTGTATGCTTTTTTCTGTAGACTCTGTTGTATTTACATCTATGTCAAAGTACTCACCATCACTTGTGATGCCCACTCCAAGCGGTGCCGCAAACGACATAATCTGGTGAGCAGAATAGCCCTCTGAGTAGCGGATATCAATATCTGCCCTTCTGACCGCCTTCTGGAAGTATCTCATCATATCGAGATGTCCTATAAACTTCATGCAGCCCCATTTTTTAAACTTCACTCTAATTTTCATAGCAGACACCTCCTCCATAGCTCTTTGCACCGCAGGCAGAGCACCTCATGCGGCAGTTAGGAGTGACTGTCTCCTTACGGGCTGTCTCCCATTCTCTTATCATAAACTGCTTTGTCACACCTATATCAATAAAATCCCATGGGAATACTTCATCTAAAGGCCTTTCTCTCATCGTGTAGAAATCCGGATCCAGTCCGCATTCCTTTATCGAATCAATCCATCTGTCATAGTCAAAATACTCTGTCCAGGCATCATAATATCCGCCCTTTTCGTATACCTTTACTATCGCATCGCAAAGCCTTCTGTCGCCTCTTGCAAGTATGCCCTCTATCACAGTGACGTATGCCTCATGCCAGTTGTATCTGATGCTCTTTCTGTTGAGCTGCTCCTTTACATGGTCATTTACTATTTTGGCCCTGCCCAGGTACTCAGAAGGCTCATACATTCTCGCCCACTGAAATGGTGTAAAAGGCTTTGGCACGAAAAATGATGTACTTATCGTAATCTGGCATTTTCCGGCTCTCTTTTCCTTTGGAACGGTATCATAGTACAATGCCGCAACATCGTTTGCAAGCTCAGGAATGCCCCTCATATCTTCCTCTGTCTCTGTAGGCAGACCGAGCATGAAATAAAACTTCACCTTGTTCCAGCCGCCCTCAAATGCCTGTTTTGAGCCGTTCATGATATCATCCACGGTAAGGCCCTTATTAATGACATTTCTAAGGCGCTGTGTACCGGCCTCAGGTGCAAAGGTCAGACTGCTTTTTTGACATCCTGCACCTTCTGCATGATATCGAGCGAAAACGCATCAATTCTGAGTGAAGGCAGGGAGATATTTATCTTCTTTTCCTTGCAGATATCAAGCAAAAATGTGATGAGCTCGTCAAGCTCCTTGTAGTCGGATGAGCTTAAGGAGCTTAAAGAGATCTCCTCGTGTCCTGTATTTTTTTGATAAGAGCCGCTGCAACGTCCTTTAGGTGGTCAACCTTTTTCTCACGGTTTGGGCGGTAAATCATACCGGCCTGACAGAAACGGCAGCCTCTTATACATCCACGCTGTATTTCAAGCACCATTCTATCCTGCGTAGCCTTGATAAAAGGCACAACCGGTGCCTCCGGGTAAGTTGAGTTAGTCAAATCTACCTGCACCTGTTTTTTTATCTTTACAGGAATATCATCATACTTAGGCTTCATACAGCAAATTGTTCCATCCTCATTGTACTCCACCTCATACAAAGCAGGTACATAAAGACCCTCAATCTTTGCAGCCTCATGTAAAAAACTCTTCCCTTGAAAGACCATCAGCCTTTGCCTTCTTATAAAGCTCAAAGAGATTGCCATACTGTGTCTCTCCCTCTCCGATATAAAATATATCAAAGAAATCTGCAATCGGCTCCGGATTGTAAGTACAAGGACCGCCTGCAATCACAATAGGGCAGCCTTCCGCTCTATCCCTTGAACGAAGCGGAATCTGTGCGAGGTCAAGTATCTGCAAAATATTTGTGTAGCACATCTCGTACTGCAGAGTCATGGCTACAAAGTCAAAGTCCTTTATAGGCTCCTGTGACTCAAGTCCGAAAAGCGGTATATTCTCCTGCTTCATGATTTCATGCAGATCAGGCCACGGAGAATAAACTCTCTCGCACCACACGTCATCCATGCGGTTGAACATATCATATAATATCTGGATTCCCAGATGTGACATACCAATCTCATAAACATCAGGAAAACACATCGCAAAACGTATATTTACATGCGATGTGTCTTTCATTACTGAGTTGAACTCATTCCCGATATATCTAGCCGGTTTGTCTACCTTCATAAGTATCTCATCACTTAAAGCTAGTTTTCTCATATAATTTCCTCTAAATAATTATAGTGTTTTTAAGGCTATCGCTGTGCCAGCTCCCCTGCTATCTCTGCCCATGTGATATTTTTCTGAGCCATAAGAATCATGCAGTGGTACATAAAGTCCGATATCTCAAACTTCAAATCATCACTGTCCGGATTTTTGGCTGCCAGAATAATCTCAGTGCACTCGTGTCCGAGCTTTTTTTAATATCTCATCTATGCCCTTTTCCATGACGGCATTGGTGTACGAGTCCTCCTTTGGATTCTTCATACGGTCAACTATCACCGCATAGACTGATTCAAGCACTGTAAGTGGATTCTTCTCCACATACTCCTTTTTTTCACGATATTATTGAAAAAGCAGGTCCTGTTACCTGTGTGGCATGCAGCTCCCACCTGCGAAACCTTCGCAAGGATAGTATCATAATCACAGTCCGCTGTCAAAGAGACTTACGTACTGTAAATGTCCTGATGTAAGTCCTTTGGTCCAAAGCTCATTACGGCTTCTGCTCCAGTAGGTCATGCGTCCGCTGTTTATCGTGACATTGAAGGCCTCCTCATTCATATAGGCAAGCATGAGCACCTGCTCATTGCGGTAATCCTGCACTATGACAGGCACCATGCCGTCAGAATTAAGCTTTAAATCAGACCATTTTAAGTCGGGAGTAAAATTATCAACAAGTATTCCTCCGTCAGAAAGCTTTGTCTTTATCGCCATGATATCATTTTCAGGATCATTGATAAACTCTCCTGCAATGCCTCTTAGTGTTTCACGCTTCATGACATCAATTATTTTATCCATGTCAAACTGCGGCATATAGACCACATACGGTGTGGATGTGAGATTCTCAAGCGCATCTATTATATCTATATTCAAGACCAAAAGCTCATGAAAGGTATCCTCTATCTCCTCCTGATGCTTGAAAATATAGTCTACATTGCTGATTGACAAAGGATTTTATCCTTGCCAAACTTCTCGCTTGCCACATTTGCAAGCTCAAGGCTTGAATCCTTTGTGGCATTGAAGATGACCTGTAAACAGCCTGCATACAGCAGCTTTTTTCACGTCCTCTATGCGGTTGATATTGCCTCCTGCGCACACCTTTATGTCGATATTTCTGTTTATATTTTCTATCGTATGTATGTTTTTCTCATGCTCATCATCATCAGTTGAAAGATCAAAAATAATAATCTTGTCTATGCCACTGTCATTGTAGAGCTGACACAGATTGTAGACGTCGCCCATTACTGTCATATCTGACGCTGATTTCACGGCCTGGCCGTTCTTTAAATACAGTGTAGCAACGATGTTCTTAAAACCAGTCAAATTACAAACTTCCTTTCGTGGACATCACGTCCTTTATTCTGCTATCAAAGGAGCAGGCATCATCAAGCGCCTTGGCAAAAGCCTTAAACATAGCTTCTATCATATGATGATCATTTCCCGGTGTCAAAACCTTTATATGCAGGTTCATCGCAGCAGAGTAAGAAACGGCATAGAAAAACTCTCTCACCATCTCTGTATCCATATTTCCGACTCTCTCACAGGTAAACTCACCGTCAAACTGCAGGTACGGTCTGCCTGATAAATCAATGGCACAAAGCACCAGCACCTCATCCATCGGTAAAATAAAGCTTCCAAATCTCTTTATGCCCTTTTTGTCTCCGACAGCCTGTGCTATAGCATTACCAAGCACTATGCCGCAGTCCTCTATAGTATGATGACAGTCCACATTTAAGTCACCGTCGCATGTCATATCGAGGTCAAAAAAACCATGCTTTGAAAAGCCCTCCAGCATACGGTTAAAGAAGCCTATGCCTGTGTCTATATTTGATTTTCCGGTTCCGTCTATATTTAAACCTACCGAAATATCAGTCTCTTTTTGTTTTTCTGCTAAGCTTAGCGCATCTATCTGCCATTTCTTACTCCTTTGACTAATCCTCAAATCTAACCTTGATTGAATTTGCATGTGCCGTAAGCTTCTCACACTCTGCAAACTGCTCAATATCTGTATGTATTCTCTCAAGTGCCTCTCTTGAATATGAGATGATGCTTGACTTTTTGATAAAGTCATCTACAGATAAGGCTGAGAAGAATTTTGCTGTTCCGTTTGTAGGCAGAACATGGTTTGGTCCTGCAAAATAGTCTCCTAAAGGCTCTGATGAGTACTCTCCGATAAAGATTGCTCCTGCATTTTTGATTCTTGTCATGACTGAGAAAGGATCTCTTGTAACAATCTCCATATGCTCTGAAGCGATATCGTTTACTGCATCAATTGCCTCATCCATATCCTCTGCAACAAGTATATATCCATAGTTTTCAAGAGATTTCTCAATGATTTCTTTTCTTGAGAGGACCTCAACAAACTTATCAACTTCCTCTGATACTTTCTTTGCAAGCTCCTCACTTGTTGTGATCAAGATAGCTGATGCCATCTCATCATGCTCGGCCTGTGAAAGTAAATCTGCTGCCACATAGCGTGGATTTGCCGTCTCATCTGCAAGCACCAAAATCTCGCTAGGTCCTGCGATTGAATCAATGCTGACATATCCAAACACAGCCTTTTTTGGCAAGGGCAACAAAGATATTTCCCGGTCCAACAATCTTGTCTACCTTTGGCACACTCTCTGTACCAAATGCCATTGCAGCGATAGCCTGTGCACCGCCTACCTTGTAGATTTCATCTACTCCGGCCTCGTTTGCGGCTACAAGTGTGGAAGGATATACCTTGCCGTCAGCTCCACATGGTGTACACATAACTATCTTTTCAACGCCTGCTACCTTTGCAGGAAGCACGTTCATCAGTACAGATGAAGGATAGACAGCCTTGCCGCCCGGCACATATACTCCTGCCTTTGCTATAGGTGTGACCTTCTGTCCTAAAATGATGCCGTCCTCTGTTGTAAACCATGAGTTCTGCAGCTGCTTCTCGTGATATTTTCTGATATTTATAAGAGCCTTTTTATAACGGCAAGAAGCTTCTCATCAACCAGCTCATATGCTTCCTTTATTTCTTCCTCTGTGACACGGATATTTGATGCATCCACATCCGCTTTATCAAATTTCTTTGTGTATTCAAAAACAGCCTTATCACGGTTTTCCTTTACATTGTTTATAATCTCATTTACCGTGCTCTCATACTCTGTATAGTTGTTAGGGCTTCTCTTAAGCAGGCTCTCCAATATGTTCTTCTGTGAATCCTTTGTAAGTTTTAAAGTTCTCATTACAGCCTCCGTCTAAAATCATGTATTGATATAAATTATACGCTATTTGATAACAGTCTTCAAATCACTTATGAGCTTTGTGATACGCTCATTGTCCATCTTCATGCTGACCTGGTTTACCACAACCCTCGCAGACAGCGGACAGACCTCCTCAAGCACGGTAAGTCCGTTCTCCTTAAGTGTAGTTCCGGTCTCTACTATATCGCAAATCACCTCTGAAAGTCCAACAATCGGAGCAAGCTCTATTGAGCCGTTTAGCTTTATAATCTCCACCGTCTGATGTTTTTTATTGTAAAAATAGTCCTTGGCGATGTGCGGATACTTGGTTGCAACTCTTATCTGCTCATGATGCTGTAAAAGCTCCCTTGCGCTCTCCGGTCCGCATATGCACATGCGGCATTTTCCAAAACCTAAATCAAGCACCTCGTATATATTTCTGCCCTCCTCGAGGATGGTATCCTTTCCTACCACACCGATATCGGCAGCGCCATACTCCACGTATGTAGGCACATCAGGTCCCTTTGCCAGGAAAAATCTAAGCTTAAGCTCCTCATTTACGAAAATCAGCTTTCTGGTATCCGGATCCTTCATCTCCTCACAGGTGATGCCTATCTGCTCAAAAAGCTGCAAAGTCTTCTTTTGCAAGTCTGCCCTTTCCCAGGGCAAAGGTTAAATATCTGTCATCACTCATCTTTTATTCCTCTATAAACTCTACTCTGTTTATACGGTTGTCTACCGCATAGGAAGCATAGTCCTCTTTCGTTTTATTTTTGTCCTTAAGCACCATCTGTGTATTTACTCCATCTCTTCGAAGCTCCATAGAGCGCTTGATTGCCGCATGGTATGCAGCCTCATCAAATACTATAAGTGAGGAATTCTCAATGACAGGCACATCAATATCCTGACGGCTTAATGCTGCCATGAGCTGATCCACAACAATTGCAAAGCCGATTGCAGCAGCGTCCTTTCCAAAGTGTGAAAGCAGCTTGTCATAACGGCCTCCCTTTACAATAGGCTCTCCTGTACCGTATGTGTAGCCCTGGAAAATGATACCTGTGTAATATGTGTAGTCACTGATAAGTCCAAGCTCATACGAAATATATTTCTCGATGCCGTATGCCTTTAAGTATTCTCTAAGCTTAAGCAGAGTATCAATAGATGATAATATCTCATCATAGCCCTTCGCAAGCTTTAAAGCCTCCATAAGCTGCTCATCCTGTAAATCGAAATTATCTAATAATCCAAACAGCTTCCTTAGCTTGTCGTTCATTGAAAGACTGTCAACAAACTCCTCCACACCGAAGAAATTCTTATTTGCTATGAGCTCTCTTAGGTTTTCCTCCTGCTCGCCTGACAGCCCTGCTGCCTTTGTGAGACCGTAAAAGAACTGCGAATGTCCGACTGAAATCTGGAAATTCTTAAGTCCGCTCTCAAGCATCGACTCAACTGTCATCGAAAGTATCTCGGCATCTGCAGAGATAGAGCCGTCACCTATCAGCTCTGCACCGCACTGTGTGCTTTCCTTGAGCCTGCCCTGATAATCCGATGAATTGATAAAAGTATTGCCAAGATAACACAGCTTGACAGGCATATCGTCCTCTATATAGTACTTAGCCGCACTTCTTGCAATAGAAGGTGTGAAATCAGGACGAAGGACAAGCGTATTGCCCTCCTTGTCAAAAAAAAAAAACTTATAAATCCTTTGAAGGGGTTGTTCCGACATCGCTTCCAAAAATATTAAAAAACTCAAACGTAGGTGTCATGATATCATGATATCCGTATTTTAAAAGTGTACGGTGCAGCTTATCCTGCAAATACAGCTTTTTTTGCATTCTCCGTTATATATGTCTCTTACTCCGTCCGGAGTGTGTAATAATTGATTTTCCATATTGTGTAAAAAAATCTCGCTTTCATGTAGTAAAGTGTTATCGTGGTAATATGCTACCATACGATAGTAATACTGTCAAGCCCTGCAATTTAAGTCAAGCTGAAGTGCGTTCAGATACGGCACAAGTATTCCGGGCACTTCCGGGAGAAAAAATGCCGGCTCAAGCTCCTCATAGCGGAAGCTCTTTCTTCCGCCTTCTGCAGCTCTATCCCAGAATTCTGTCAGCTTTTTAAACGTGAGATAATAGTATTCGTTCCTGTGTGTGTACGATATAAGGATAAATGCAACACCATCCTGTTTTTCAAAGCATCTCATAAACTCTACCTGATGCTCATGTATATTGGAAGGGGAAACGTGTCGGTATTACATTCTTTTGCATCAAAGCATACCGGGATTCCCTGTACAGCGCCAATATAGTCAACCGTACTCTTCTGCTCGAAATAAGCCAGTGTAATGTGTCTGGTTTCCGGCTCCATCTTTATAGGTGTAATCGGAGTGGGAATCTTTTGTATGAGCGCCAGGCCGTTCTCCCTGTATTTTTCATTTGTCTTGTTTATCATGTCCTCTAAGGTCGAGCCTCTTAAGCCTCTTGAATTCCAGGTTGCCATATCGTTTCTATCTTCCTTAATACTGTAAGCTATGCGACGTAAAGTAAATAATGACGAAATTAAAGCCCCACCCTGCTCCATATGTCAGGCAAAGCCGCCTCTATATATCTGCCATCAGGCAAAATCACATGGTGCGCATGCAAAAAGCTGGCTGGTCACATGATAATTTTCTTTGTAAAAAGCATTAATCCTTTTATCACCATACTTC
>VOFC01003119.1_pt1 | contig 29668 bp, 55 predicted proteins | sample 5384161 | NCBI WGS metagenome assembly VOFC01 (sample SAMN12384722, study PRJNA508395) | human gut metagenome | isolation source: healthy gut B | host: Homo sapiens | reverse complement strand
TCCGCCGCCGTGCTCTGCACTGCAGTCTCGGCAGGCGGCGCGACAGCTCTCCCGCAGGTCCATACTCTGGGCATCCTCCGCCGCATCGGCGGTGTTCGTCTCGTTGACGGGGACCTTTGACCGATGGACGCAACGGTCTTATCGTCGCCAATCCGAGTGCGCCAGCGTCTGCAGCGTCACACTTGCGGTGAACTTTTGCAGCTCAGGCAGAATCGTCCTGCACCTTTTCCTGCAGCTCGGGCAGGGTGATGCGGTAAACAGGCTCGGCACCGTCCTCCTGCACCAGCTCCAGCATGGGAACCGTCTGTGCCTTGTAGTACAGCGTACCGCCGTCCTTTTCCACCGTGCCGGTGACGTCATAGGGTTGCGATTCCCAGCCGGTCAGGTTGTTATCTTTTGTCGTAGACAGGCTCAACGCTCAGGTCGTACCAGATGCGGGTCTCGTCGCCATCTGCGTTGGTCAAGCGCCGTCGTTTTGCCGTCATAGGTCTTGGTAACGGTTTCGATTTCCCCGCGCTTATGCGTGACATTGCCGTCTGCGTCCGTCAAGTCCCTGTCGTAGGTCGTCACCGTAATGCTGTAGGGCTTTTCGTCCTATCCAGCGGCGTGACGGTAAAGGTATAGCTGTCGGTCAAGTTGCGCACCGTGCCGTCGGCCTGGGTGTACTTGTTCACCGCGGTCCACTCCACCGTAAAGCGGCGCAGCTCCAGCGGAGTCGTACCGCGATTGGTCTTACACTCGGGGGTCGCTGTACAGGTTGACCTCCTGCGTGTAAACGGCATTGCTGCGCGTTCCGGTTCGGCAGTGTCCACGGGGGCGTCCAGCGTGATGGCGGCAGCTGTGCCGCTGCGGCATCCTGGCAGGATGTAGTAGAACCAGTTCGACGCCAGTCGTACCGTCGGTGGGCATAACGCGCACCGCGGGCAGCAGGTATTGTTTTGCATGGTCGGGCGTCAGCGTAAAGCCGTTGCCGTCGGGCACAAATGTATAGCTGGCGGTGGTGCCGTTGACGCTGGCGCTCCCGCCCACCGTGCGGTTGTCCTTCGATGACCAGCTCGGCGTCGCCATTGTTCAGCATCTCGTCCAGTGCTTTGGTCAACTCCTGCTGGGCCTCATACTTGGCCTGTCCGGTGGGGGTATTCTGCCGTCCTGGCCAGATTAGCAATTGTATTGTAATTGTCCTCGTTGCTGAAGATATAGCGGTAAAGTAGACATTGCCCTGTGCGGTTGCGTGTCCAGCGTCGTTGAGCTTGAGGTCGTTCAGGAACGTCTCCTGATTCGGGCTGTCGGGCGCAAAGCTGCTGGCCGTAACCCGCGCAGCGGCGGCGCGGCTGACGATGGTCCCGGACTGGCCCAACGCGCCGTCCGCCGTCAAAGCAGGTATCGCTACCAGCCTTGCGGCGGGCAACAAATGACGCGGAAGCGCAATGTCTTGCTCCTGATACTGCCCAGATCCAAAGCGTCAGGCTGCCGACGTTGCCCGTGGTGGGCAGCGTCAGCACAGTTGCTGTTGTCATCGACGACGGCACTCATAGTGGTCAATGCGCTCGTCGTCGGACGGCGACCAGCGACCGTGTAGAGCAGGGCATCCGCGTTGTCGGTCTCGCCGTTGACGCGGGTGATGGAGCTCGGCGCGCTGATGCCGGGCAGGCGCTGCTTAACGCTGTAATCCGCCACAGCGGACGCGCCGATTTCATCGGTGTCGGCTGCCGCCACGCGGGTGACCTCGAGCCGGACCTTGTCATAGCGCCAGCTGTCGCTGCCGTTGGCCAGCATGGTATCCACGTTGACAGGCAGGGTAAAGCTGTTGCCATCTTGTGAACCTTATCGGCGTCAGGGTTACGCCGTCCTTCAGGCAATTTGCTCCTGACCGGTCACATTGCCGTTCTCGTCCGTCAACAGGCCGTAGAGCTTGATGCTGTAGGTCGGCGTTTTCCGCGCCCATGTCCTCTTTGCGTCCAGTTGAACGTATAGGTCAACTCGTTGGTTGCCTCGTCAACTGTTTCCTTCGGTGGTTTTTGGCCAGCGTCGGGGCTTTTCGGGACATTCAGATTCAGCTGCTTGAAAGATGATTCCTGCGGGGTCGTTACCGTGGCCTGTGTAGCCCATTCCTGTCATCGGTGCGGCTCACGTCGGAGAAGTGAGCGGCGTCAGATGGGCATAGGTATAGCTGTGCTCGCCCGTGCGGACGATCTCATAACCGTTCTTCCACCAGATTTCTTTGCTGGTGTCGTTTGTGGCTGGCAATGGCCGTGGACACCTCTCGTCCGCCGGGCATCCCAGCGATACTTCATATCGCCCCTTGCCGCTGGTGACGGGCACCGCGACAACGAGGAAGTCGGTGTAGTTCGTCATGGCATCCGACGGCAGGCTGTTCAGGTTGAAGGTGACGGGAGACTTTGTAACAATGCTTTCCCGCGCGGCCAGCGTGATGTACTGGCCGTTCAAAGATACGCCGTTGACTTCGTCATTGCCCAGATATTTTGCCAGCAGCATGACGCGGTTTGGTAGGTCGGGCTGCCGTGCTCGCTGCTGTTGCTCTTGACTCCCGGGGCAAAGCTGAACTTCACGGTTGCTTTCAAAGCTCTCCGCTGTCTGGCCGGTGTAGGTCACAAACTCCGTGTTGCCGTCCTGTTTCAGCGTGCCAAGCGGCAGACCGTCCTCGTCCTTGCCGCCGGAGCCACGGATTGTCTCGCCACTGGACGGAGATAGGTCTCTGACTTGTACTGGGCCGAGCGCAGATACTTGTACCGCTGCTGTTGTCCGGGGAAAGCGCCGTAAGCGTCAAAGTGCGTTCCAAATTTTGGGTCAGGCGGATGTACTGCTTGCCATCCTGTCTGCTGAAATACATGGCATAAAGCCTCCCCATCGGTCAGCTTGACGGTCCAAGCCTCATCTGTCGGTATTCGGGTGTAGTTTTTCAGCACCGCGACAACCTCATACTTGAATTCTCGATTTTTCATCCGGCGTCTGGCACTGATTCCAGTCAAAGCCGCCGTTCTCGCGTTTGACCAGCCGGAACTCACCCCGGTAGGCAGGGCGTGCATAAAGGTCTGCACGGCGCTGGTCCGGGAGTTGTCTACCCGCGTCGGGTCGTCGTTGGTGTTGTAGGGCGTTACACGCACGACGAAGTTACCTCGTCCATGCTTTGTCGGCCACAAAGGTAGCTGCGCTGGTAGACGTCCGCCTTCAGATAGGGGAACTGCATCCGATGCGACTTTACCCGCAGCATCGCAGGGCAGAATTTCAACACGGTAGTAAGCGGCGGGGCTGGCGTCCTTGTCGCTCTGCGGCTCGGCCCACGACACTACAAACGGCCATAGACGTTGTTGTCCGCGTTCTGCACCTGGCTGGCCTTGACGTGGATTTTCCCGGCTGGGCGGGCTTGGTGCTGTCCAGCACGTACTTATGTAGTTCTGATGACCTCGTCGGTGATGTCGGTAATATCAACGTCCGATTTCGTACTGTTCGCGGCTTCGCCGAATTGCAGCATCACAGTCGCTCTCTTTTGCCGGGATTGGTATCATCGCCCGCGCCGGTGTCATCGAAAATGTAGGCTTTGTTACCGTCGTTCTTGATATAGGCAGAGTTTGGTTTGGGCAGACGGGCCACCGCAGATGTAAGACCGCTAATCCACCACAGACTGTACACTGCACCGTTCTCATCGTCTGCCAAAGTGGGCAGGAATGCAATATAAGGATAGGTTGTTTTTTATCATCGTGACGTTATAGCCTATGTACAGACGGTGTGCTTTTTACTTTTTCCGAGGACGATTCCAATATGTTTCCTTTGTAGGCCGGTTCATATAGTTAGATTATTCCAGTTACCTGTTTTTTGGCTGGTTTTGTCGTGGTCAGTTTACGGGAATCTTTCTTAAAGAAGCTCTTTGCCTGCATCGCCGGAATCTTCAATATAATAGTTGCCGTAGCCGGTGACATTCTCGTAACTCTGGCGCAAATAGGCAATAGGGATACCAACCTGTACCAACCGTGGCAAAGCAGTTTGTGACATTGGTTGCTTCTTTTCGACCCAGAGCCATTACCGCGGCTGCCGACAATGCCGACTCCTGTCATACACTCCGCCACACGTAAAGTCTGTATTAAGGTTTCGGCAGCGGTCAATATTTACCGTAACATTATCAATGTTCCCCCGCTGTTGGGCCGTGATCCATGCCAGAATGCCGACTGCCTGCGAGACGCTGCCTTTGATTGCGCCTGCTATTGACGCAGAAGTCGATGATGTTCAGCGTCATAATATCGGTGTGCTTCTTCATCTCGATTTTCCGATAATGCCCGCGCAGTCATTTGCGCCGTTTGATTTATACCAAATCTGACCGTAGTTACGGCAGGAAAGCACATTTGTTGGTGCCGCCGAAATAGGCTGGTCAATAAAGCCGACAATACCGCCGACTGCACCGTAACCGCTGTTTTTGTCGTTCGTGTTTGTTGTGATTTTGCCAAAATTGAAGCATTTCTGCACGGTTCCGCCGCAGTCCAGCCAATAGGCGTCACGCCGCCCATTGGCCGAGCGGCTGTTGAACACACTGCCGCAGTTGACTACCCCGCTGACAGACCCACCGGTCATCGCTGCGGTTCTTCTGTTGCTGGCCAATGACACCGCCCACATGGACAACAACAAATATCGATTTTCGTTTTGTAAATGTTTTCATTGTCTGTATCATCCCCCTTGTTCTTAGCCCCCATCAACACGCGCGTAAACGATATACGGCGGCACAGTTTACCACAGTGTCCAGCACGCTTTTTGTCTGTGACGTTGATCTGTTCTTGGCCGACAATACCATCGACGGTGATGCCGTTGTCGCATTGTCAGAATAGACAAAACCGCTGGGCCGGTGGCGGAAGTGTGTCGATTGTACCGCGGAGAGAGTTAAAGCCTGCCAGGCCGCCCAGAGATAACCGGAAAGGCACGGACGGTCCTGCTGTTGTTGCCAGCGCCGCGCAGGGCGATGCAGATCATTGGCGGCAAGACCTGTGTTGTTGTAAACGTGCCCATCGTGTAGCCCTTTTAGACACAGTGTCAACGCCCATGAGGCCCGCGTAGGTCGTGCCTGTGGTCAGCCTCTGCCGCCATGCTGTTGATGCCGGTATTAAAATCTTCCGCACCCAGCCATTTTTCAACCCAGCAACAAGGGCGTTTGTTGTGTCGTCGCTGACCAGCGCTTGCTGCCGCTGCCCCTGATAGTGCCGTTGTTGAGCCTGGGCGACGCCCACAAAGCCGTAACGCGCCGTACGATGCGTTCCGCCGCCGTTGCGCGCACGGTGGCGACATAGCTGCTGGGCGATTTCGGCATTGTTGCGGCCCGGCAATGCCGCCCACATGGCTGCACTGGCGAGCTTTTCGTCTGCAGTCTGGGTCGTGGTGATGTTGCTGGATACCGCTGACCTGCAGTTTGATGTATTTGACCCTCACAGCTGGTGATTGTGTTGTTGAAACAGACCGGCAATGCCGCTCAATCGCAAAGTTGCCGGTGCTGCGTGCACCGGCGGAGACAAGGCCGTCCGTGTCCGCGTTGCCGCCCATCGTGCCGGAATAGGTACACTGCTTCAGGGTAAATCGTCGTTCTTTGCCTCGCGACGCCGCCCAAATTTGTGGTTATTTATCAAGATTTTGTGTAAGGTCCAGCAGAACGTTTTCTTGCTGACCTTGCCGCCCTTTGTGGTGCGGCCCACCGCGCCGCCCAGCGTGACGGTGTTGGTGCCCGCGCGCAGACCGTCGTTCAGCGCCAGCGCACCGTTTTCGACTTGACAGCCGGTTACGGTGCCTCGTTCATGCCGCAAGGCCGCCGATGACTGCCGGGGTGCTGAACCGCACGTTGGCGTTTGCCGCCGGGGCCGCACATTGCGGATGGTCGCGCCCGCGCGGTTGTACGCCGCAACAGCGCCGATGCTCTCCGACGCCGGTGATCGCAGGAAAGTTGCTTACGCTGCTGCTTTCCAGCCGCTGTCTTGGCCGATGATGCCGAAGTTCGTGGCCGTGACGCCGCCCGCCGTGCCGTTGGCCGCGGACGTCGGCGCGGGACCTGCACATTCTCAACCGTTGGTGGCGTAGACCTGATTCGGCGGATTTTGCGGCACGGTTCGCATACCGCGCACCGAGGCGTGTTCTCCACGGGTGATTTCGGCACGCATAGTTGGCGGCGGTAACGCTGTTGCTGCTGACCGCGCCGTTGGCGTTTTCAGGTGCCGTAGACGCGGCCTGTATATATGCTGTTCTTCGTATTGATACCGGCCACGCCGCCCGCATAGCCGGTGGCGGTGACATGCTTTTGCAGCTGGCCGGACGCGAAATGTTGCCGACGTTGGCACTGGCCACGCCGCCGCATACTGGTTGGCCTCCACCGTGCCAGTGCTGTCGTTCTCTGTGCAGATGATGAGGCCCTGTTTGCCGCAGCGTCACCGCCCAGGTTGACGCCCGCAATGCCGCCGACATAGCTGTCACCGCGCACGGCGCAGTCTTTAGCCGGGTAGGCAGACTGAATACGACCGCCGTTGACGCCCGCAACGCCGCCCAGATAGGTATGGCCTCGGTTTCACGGTTGCCGAGGGACGCCGCCACAAGCTGCCGCCGGTGATCGTGCCCTCGTTCCAGCGCCGCAAAGCGCCCGCGGCGCAATTTGTGAGCCACTGTGCCGTAGTTTGTGCAGTTTTCCAGCGTTGTGCCAGGTTGTGGCATAGCCGATGATACCGCCCGCCAGTGCGCCGCGCGGGGTGTCAAAGTCATAGCGGCCACCGCCGCGCGTTCAGCAATATGCCGCTTTTAAACGCGCTGTTGACGGGTTCAGGCCGCCGACGGACAGGGCGTTCTGCTGCGCCGTTGGTTGCATTTTGAATCGTCAGCTTCGTGTCGGCGTCGTTTGGTGCCGACGATGCCGCCGTAGATGTCGGCTTGCAGGTTGAGCTTGTTCTGGAAAACCGGTCAGATGATTGTGCTGTCCGCCGTTTTTACGTCGGTGCTGTTGCGTCGGTCAGCACGCCGGTGCCTCGTCAATCGTCGGCAGCAGCCCCAGCGTGACGTTTGCGGGGCTTTGGGCGCCAGCAGACGGTTGTAGCCGATTATACCGCCCGCGACGGCGTCGGCCTCGACGCGACCTGAGGCCACATCGGTTATAAACGCGCCGTCGTCCGCCACGGTGAAGCGGCTCACCGGGCAGGTTGGGCGCCGATGACGCCGCCGACAGCCGCCGACCCGCCACGCGGCTGACCTTCACAGTGGCGGAGGGCAGCGTGAGGTGCAGTTCAGGCCGATCAATGCCGACAAGCCTTGCCTGCCGCCACGATCTGGCCGCTGATGGTCGGTCCCTGGCCGAGGTGTTGGAGACTCGTCGCATTTCATCGTTATAACCGGCCACGCCGCCCACGTAGTTGTTGTTGCCGCACAGGATGGCACCCAGCGTCGAAGCTGCTCTATCCCACGTCACATCGCCGTTTTGCCGTTGTAGCCCGCGATGCCGCCGATATAGTCGGCGTCGCGGAGCCTCAGCCCGCGGAGCTGCGGTGGCGTTGTCCTTTAACAGGTACGGCTTTCTGATGCGCCCCAAAGTCGGCATCATTGACGCCGACGATGACGTAGGCCGCGTTTTTCCAAAGGTCGCGAATTAATCTGGGTATTGGTCATGCCGCTGATTTTGCTGTTGCTGCCGTTGGTTCGGACACGATGCCGCTGACGTAGCGAAGCGCCAAAGACGTCACTGCTGTTCGTATCGTTCTGTTTTACGCCGCTGCCGGTAAAGCCACCGGCCAGACTGCCCACAAACCGGTTGCCGAGCACGTAGCCCCTTTGCCGGTCTTGCAGTCCTCCAGCGTACATCCCGCCGTAGCCGACAAGGCCGCCGCGACGAAATCGCCCCGAGGGGGCTGGCGTCGGTCAATGCCGGTTTTTTTTTTGCCCGCCATGACCTGCTCCTTGAGCTTGGTCCGGTCAGGTCGCTGCGGGTCACGCCGCAGCCTTGCAGGGTCACGCCCCTGCCGTAGCCCGCAATGCTGCCGAAGAACTGCCCCAGCACCAGGGCGGCTGTGCGCATCGCCCGCGGTATCGCCCTTATAGTTGGCGCCTGCGCGACCGTGCTGTTGTTCCTCAGACCCGTCGTAAGGCTCGGCGTGTTGGTATTTGCGCCTGACGTAAACAGGCTGCCGACGATGCCGCCCGTAAAGCCGTTGCCGGTCACAAAGCCGTTGTTGACGATGTTCGTATCACCGTTCGTTGTCATCTGGGTGGCGTCCATGTGCCAAAACACGCCGCCCACGCCAACGCTGCGCCAGAGGGAGTTCTTTTTTCAATCGGCTCAGGCCGCCGCGGCAGCGTAGCGGGCCTTCTCGGCCTTCTGGTCTGCCGCCAAAGTTTGTAACGGTTTGCGTGTCCTTGTCCACAAGCAGACCTGGTACCGTCACGTCCGACGCAACGGTCAGGTCCTTGCATGACGGACTCGGCTTTGTGGCAGCAACGCTGACGAGACCGCCAACAATGCCGCGCGGCTCGTCTGTATAATAGGTATAGCTTTTGCTGCCAGCGTCCAGCGTTCGCTTTGCGCCCGTTGCGGTGGTAGTGTTGTTAAACGCCAGCGCCGCGGGCCACCAGCGCACTGGTCGAGGAGTTCGTGCCGCGGGTCAGGGCGCAGTTTTTCAGCGTGCCGGTGTTGACGCCGCAGAGTGCGCCGACGGCGCGCGCATCGCGCCCGTTCTCGTCGCCGTCCCTCCGCCAGCGCTGTGATGAATTTTGTGGCCGCCGCCGGAGCTGGTTTGCCTCCGGTAGCGCACCAGCGGCGACGGTCTCGGTCTGACGTTGACCTGAATGTCCGCGCGCAGTGTGATGCAAATTTGCCCCCGGTGTTCCCCGCCAAGGATAAGGCCGACATAGTGGGCGGCCAGCTCGTCCTTCTCTGCCTTTGCCGGTTTTGCAACGGACTTGCTGCTCAATTGCAGATTGAGGATGGGCACACGGGTCGTCTTGGTTTGTAAGAACCGTTGTTTTGCTCGTAAGTACGATTTTTTCGCCCAGGCCTGGATCGTCAGGCGACAGGGTCATTGAGGGACGGCAATCCTTGGCCGGGTACTGCCCACCCGACGCGCAGTAGACCGTGACGCCGCCGCCCGTCCAGTTCAGGCCGGTGCTGTTGCTTTCGGCCTGGGGGGTCAGCGTGTAGGTGCCCTTGTCGGTGATGTCCCAGTCGGCAGACCAGCGCAGGTTGTACAGATGGCGGAAATATTTCCAGTCGGCCTTCGCCGTGCCGCCCTTTGGCCAGCAGGGTGTTTTTCCTCGTTCGTCGTTTCTCTTGCTGGCTGTGTAGGTGTCGCTGTTCTCCCGCGGGCTCGGCGCGCATGGCAAATGTAGATGTCCTTCGGGTCGTTCAGCAGGCGGTGATGCTGTACAGGCTCGTGGCAGCAACCTTGCGTCGTTCTCACACGCACGCAGCAGCGCCGCGTCCGCCATGGCGTCCAGCGTCAGCACAAAGCTGCCCTTGTTGTAGCTTTAACGGGAAGTGAGTTCTTCTCGGTTTTCGTCTGATTTTCTGCATTATCATACGTATAAATCGTGACAGGCATCTTGGTGATGACCTGCTTGTTATCATCCGCCGCACCCGCGGTGTCGCGTTTGATCGTGATGGTAAACAGCGGCTTCCGATTGTCGCCGGTGTCCCTGGCGGCGTAGGCCGGGCCGTGTAGGAGGTGTGTCCAGATCGCCGAGGCTGGAGTTGCCAGCTCAGGGTCAGCGTCTCGCCGTTCGTCAGGCGGGGATTCTTGACCTTCAGCTTCGTCTGCACCAGCGCACAACGTTGACGCGGTCCTCGGCAGAGAAAGTAGCCGACGGGTGTCATTGCGGCGGTGGTCATAGCTGGGTCATAAATATTCGTAGCACTGTCCTCATTGAAGCGAAGCTTATCGGATTTTGGTATCGTAAAGACCGAGTAGACCTGCTCCTTGCTCTGCACGTCGATCTCGACACAGATCGAGGCATTCAGCAGCGAGGCGTCGTAGATGTAATCGCCCAGCAGCTCCCTTGACCAGCGCGTTATGGTTGCCCGCGGCAGCGCCCGTGCGGTCATAGTAGAGCGCGGCCACGTTCTGGTTCAGTTCGGTCTTGGTGCGGCTCACAAGGGGTTTGCCGTCCGCGTCGGTCACGGTGACGTCGTTCTGGAAGTGGTCGCCCGTGTCGCCCTCCTCCATGACCTGCCGGCGGAACGCATCCAGCTCACCCGCCGTCTCCATCCGGGTTAGGGGAGATCGCGCCGTCTGAAACAGCGTGCGGGCGTTGGCCTCGTTCTTTTCAAACCGGGCCAACCGCGTGGCGCGATCAGCCCGCCGCCGACCAGCGCCGCCAGAATGGCCGTGATAGCCAGAACGACCATCAGCTCCACCAGCGTAAAGCCTTTCTTATTGTTTTTATATTTTTTTATTGTACTGCACCATAGATGCTCCTGTCGTTTCGGTGAAAGGTTACAATTAGGACACAATATCACATTATATATTGTCATTATACTCGGAATGTGACGTTTTTCGCAACAAAGTCCGCGAGATTTCAGCAAATTTACACCAAATATAGTGGGTCAGCGGGCAGGTTGTGCACGATTTTGCCATAATTTCCGTTAGCTTTGAACAAAAGCAGCGTTTTTTTCGCGAAATTCCTTTGCAAATACAGGCCCGGCACGGTATACTGAATAGCGCGTTATTATATGGTAGAGGATGTGTAACAATGCTGGCAGCACGACTGGGCGCATGGCTGCGCAAGACCGGGGAACGGTGGGCCAAAGCTGTGTTTGCGGAAAAGCTCGCCGTACTGCTTGGCGCTGGGCGCTGTCCTGTATACTATTGTGACCGGCGCGGGCGGAGCTGCGCTATCAGGCCCGTGCGCGGGAGGCCCTGGCTCAGGTCAAGGCTGCGCGGCTGGCCGCCAGTGCCGTGTGTCCGCGCAGTGCTATTCCTGCCGGGCGACGTTCGCCGACCAGACCAGCGCGGACGGCTTTGCGGACGGCATCGCCGAGGAAATCCGCACGCTGGGCGCACTGCCCGGTACCGTGACGCTTTTGCAGATCGGACAACGGCTACACCGGTGCAGCGGCTCCGTATCAGGAGAACGGCATGCGCGCCATCTATGATGCCTGACGGCGGTTACCGCGTTTTCCGCGCGGAGGACCGGCTGCATTACCTGCGCGCGGGGGTGGGCCATGCTGCTGGTTTGAGTGCCTTTGGACTCATTCGTTTTGCTGGGCGCGGCGCTGTTCAGCTTTATGAATGTCGTGGCCTGGCGGCTGCCTCGGGGCATGGACCCCCTGCAGGGCGCAGCCACTGCCCGCAGTGTACACACGCTGGGTGCACCGGACTTAGTGCCTGTTTTCAGGCTGGCTGCTTTCTGCGCAGGCGGTGCCGCCACCGTGCGCACATTCCGGCGCGGTATTTTCTGGTGGAGGTGCTGGGCGTGCTGGCGCTGGGCTGCACCCGGCGCTTCCGGCACCGCGCTCAGCCTGACGCAGGGGCTGTTCGGCATGAGCTGGGCGGCGCTCACCGGCACTGGCGGTCTGCGGCATTTGCTGAGCGCGTTTCACTCATTGATGCTGAGACGCAGACCATCCTGACCGGCGGAATCTGGCGCTGGCGGTCTGCGGCGCGGTGAGGGACGCTGCTCTCCCCTGCCGACTGGCTGCCGCACCTCATCGGGGCGTTCTGCGTCAGTGTGCCGATGCTTTTAGCCTGCCTTGTCATTGACGGCGCGTTCGGCGGCGGCGACATTGCTGATGGCAGCCGCCGGGTTGTTCCTGGGCTGGCAGCATACGCTGCTGGCGATGTTTTTCGGCATTGTTTTTGGCGGTATATACGGCATATACCTGCTGGCCGCCAAAAAGGCAGGGAAGAAGGACCACTTCGCCTTCGGCCCGTTTCTGTGTGCGGGCATCGTGATCGCGATGCTGTTTGGCGGCCCGTTTTGGAATGGTACTGCGCGTTTTTGTGGATAGCCTTGCCTCCTCTGCAGAGAGGTGGCCCCGCAGCCGAGAGAATCCTTGCCAAACCGAAATATTTTCGGTTTGCCGCAATTTTCCCCCCACCGCCTGGGGGGAGCCCCCCTCGCAGGGGGCCAAGGAATCAGCCTTTCATCTATTTCTTTCGAGGAATCTCCTCATGCCACGTTTTCGTTATACTGCCACCAATGAGAAGGGCAAGACTGTCCGCGGACTGCCGAGGCCCCCAGCGAGGAGGCGCGTTTACGCCGTTGCGCGACGGCCTGTACATGACCGACGCGCAGGAGGCCCAGAAGGCGCCGCACGTTCCGCCCGCTGAAAACCGCCGTGCTGGCGGATTTCTGCCGCAACCTGGGCACCCTGCTGACCGCCGGTGTGCCGCTGGTGCGTGCGCTCCGCATCATGGCGGACGAGCGCACCATCGACGCCCGCCAGAAGGCCCCTGTACGAGGCCGATTTCCTGAGCGAGCTGGGCAAGGGCGTCCCGCTGTCCGATGCGATGGAGTCCTGCGCACCCGCGTTCCCCACCCTGCTGCTGGCGGCGATGATCCGCAGCGCCGAGGGCACCGGCAGCATCGACCACGCCTGCGCCCGCATGGCGACCTACTATGAGCGCGAGCATAAGATGAACCAGCAGGTCGGCAACAGTATGATGTACCCCATTATCCTGTCCGTGCTGATCGTCGGCGTTATTGCGATTTTGATGACCTTTGTTCTGCCGCAGTTCAAACCGATGTTTGACCAGATGGAGACCCTGCCGTTCCTGACCCAGCTGTTGTTTGACGTCAGCGACTTTGTCGGTGCCAACTGGCCGGTGCTGCTCGTCGGCGGCGCTCATCGTCTTTGGCGGCAAGCTCCTGCTGGCGCAGCCGAAGGTCCGCCGCCAGTGGGACCGCTTCATCCTGCACGCGCCGGTGGTCGGCGTGTTGAACCGCAAGATCTGCACGGCACGCTTTGCCAGCACGCTGTCCAACCTGTACGGCAGCGGCGTGCATCATCACGACACCGGCCGCGGCACGCGACGCCATCGGCAACCGCTGGATCGAGCCAGTTCGGTGACGCGCTGACAGCATCCGCGCAGGCCACAGCCTGTCGGAGGCGATTGCGGGCATCGACGGTTTTGAAGTGAAGCTTCTCCTCCTCCGTCGCTGTCGGCGAGGAGACCGGCAAGCTGGACAGCCTGCTGGCGACCATCAGCGAGACACTCGATGAGGTACGAGGAGATGGCGACCAAGCGCCTTGTCACGCTGCTGGAGCCCGTTATGATCGTTGTTATGGGTTCTTGGCGTGGTCGGCGGGCGTCGGGCCGCGGTCATCGTGCCCATCTACCAGTCCTATGGCACCATCGGCGCGTCGAGCGGCGCGATTTAAATTCCATCAACCCTGAAAGGGGAGGCCCACCATGGCACTTCTGCCTCCCCCTTTATATCTGGGAGAGAGAGCCTGCAGCCGCACGAGGCTCCACCATATGCCGCCGTTATATCGGCAGCCGCACCACGGGCAGCGGGCGCGTTGTCGCCGCCGCCCAGACCGAGCTGCCCGAGGGCTGCCTGATCAACGGCGTTATCACAAACGAGGCGGGACCTGACCGCCGCGCTTCAAAAGATTTTTCACCGCCAACAAGCTGCCGATGAACCGTGTGGCGCTGATTGGGCGGCAGCCAGTTCATGCACCGCATCCTGACGCTGCCTCGCCATGAGCGAAAAAAAGCGAATGGCCGTGCTTTCCCACGAGCTTTCCACCGGCGGTGCCGAGACAAAAGCCCCGCTGGATGATTATATGCTGCTCTCCCGCGATGCCAAGACCCGCACCGATACCGTGCTGGCCACCCGCGTGGAGAGCAGAGCGTCATTGCCGGGTACGATGCCCTTGCCAAGGCGGCGGGCTTCAAGCTGTACAGCATCGACTTAGGGCTGGCCGCGCCGATCAAGGCCGTGCGCACGATCCCCGATTTGCAGCAGAAAACCTTCGTGCTGCTGCAATTTGACGATGACACGATCTCGCTGCCTGCCTGTGGTGGGCAGTACACCTGCCTCGACCCGCAGCCGCCTTTGTTCAAACTGCGCGGGCTCGGTGAGTCCGGCACCGAGAGATTGCGCAGAAGCCGGGCCTGATCCAGTTCCACGACCAGCAAGAGCGAGCACCGCATTGAGACGGTCTGTTTTGCCGGCTCCACGGCGGACGACCTTTGCGGTCTGCCGCCCGGGCTGTGGAGGCACCGGGCCTGGCAGGTGGACCGCTTCCCCGGATTCACCCCACCGTCAGGCTGCCGTCCGGCATCGCGCTGGCCGATGCGCTTTACGCGGCGGGCAACCTGATCGCACGCTGATTTTTTACCTGCAAATACTTGATTCTGGGGCTTATCATTATGGCTAAGCGAAACAGAACAACAACTTTTATCTGCGCGGCAGAAGGCGTTGCCGGTGCGGTTAAGTGCCGGAGTCCCGCAGCCAGGGCCTGCGAACATTGGTGCCCGGCCTTGTCGTGGCTGTTCCCCATGCTGGGCTGGGGTGCTGACGCTGCACACCTCGATGCTGAAAAGCCAGCGGGAGGACATCCTGAACTGGTGCAGCGACAATACCGAGCCATACCGCGCCGCAACGCAGGATTCCGAGTCTGCGGCGCAGTTCCGCTCGCTGACCGACTATTCCGACGGGATGACCGAGCTGCTGAACAGCTATCCCGAACGCACCAGCAGTCTGCTGCACCGGGTCGAGGCCGTGGCCGGCGGGTCCGGCATCACGATCCAGTTCACCGACTACAACGCATCGACGGGCAAGCTGCTCTTTAACGCGAACTCCTCCAGGTCGACATTCCGGCCTACATCCGTTCCCTGCAGAACTGCGGGTGTTTTCCACCGTCAGCTACACTGGCTACAAGGCCGATGACGACGGCTATTCCATCGATCTGCGCTGTAGCTGGCAGCGCCGCAGCAGTAGCGGAGGGCGCTATGGAAATTGCACCACGACAAAGCGCGATAAAATTTGCTGTACGTCGTTCTAATGCTTGCGTGTTCGTTGTGCTTTTTGTCCCCGGTTCCTGCTGATTCCGGGCATTGAGAACCACCAGCAGGCCGCGCCGATCTGCGCGAGGCGCAGGATGCCCAGACCTCCATGCAGGATGCGATCATCCTGGCCGGCACCAACGCCGCCGAGAAAAACAACAACTGGGGCGAACTGCAGACCCGCCAACGCCATAGCTATTACAGCATCCTGACCAGCGACGAGCTGGACACGCTGGTGACAGGCCTGGAACTGAGCCACAGCTTGCAGCCCGACCTCCTTGAACATCGGCCAGCCCGCCACCCAGAATTTGAGCTGGTACATTGCCAGCGAGAGCGCGGGACAGGTGCTGCCACGCCGCGCAAGCCGGCGTCCCGCCGCTGTGACGGCGGACGACAGTATCACTGCTGACACCGCCGCCGACGGCCCAGGCAACGCCATTTTGCAGCAGTTTCTGGCGGCGGACCTCATCCTGACTATGACCAGCCGGGCTTTAAGACGCAGCGTGGCGACCTTCAGCTGCACGGGCAGTGATAGTGATTTCATCGCCATGCTGGACGATATGGCCGCAGGGTACCTTCGGTCCAGCTGCAGACCTTCTACCATTTCCACCCGCAGCTCCGCCAATCCGACGGCACGTCGGAGGAAGGCTCTGTGTATACCGTTTCCCTGAATGTGATTCTCTGCGACAAAGGAGGGGTGCAGCCGTGAAGAACATCCGACTGGGCGATCGTTCTGATCGAGCTGGGCTACATCACGCCCGATCCAGCTGACCGCCGCCCCTGGCCTACCAGAAGAGAGCACCGCGACCTGCGCGTCGGCCAGGCCTGCAGGAGCTGGGCTATGTCAACGAACGCCAGGTGCTGGAAGCCCTTGCCAAGCGTTTGCAGATTCAGTTATCGACATTGAGCACGACCGTCGATGTGACCGCCGTGGAAAAGGTCCCGCAGGAGCTGGCGCAAAAGTACGATATGCTCCCCCATTGCGCAGAGCGCCGCGCACCCCTGACCGTGGCCGCCAACGACCCGCTGAACTACTATGCCATCGAGGATATCCGCCAGCTGACCGCCATGGAGCCGGAAATTGTACTGGCCGAACTGGAGCCGCTGCGCCGCGCCATCCGCTACTATTACGCCGAGGTCAGCGCCCGCAAGGCAGCCCGCAGCGCCAACAGCAGCGACATGGCCGCCGCCCAGACCGAGGATTTAGCCATCGACATGACCGCCGAGGGCGGCGATTTGGACGCACCCATCATCCGCCTTCTGAACAGCCTGGTCCAGCGCGCCGTCACGACGACCGCATCGGATATCCACATTGAGCCGTTTGAGGGCGAAACAAAGGTTCGTATGCGCATCGACGGCGTCATCATCGATTATGTGACGTTACAGCGCGCATTGCATCAGCCGCTCATCGCGCGTATCAAGATCATGTCGAATCTCGACATTGCCGAGCACCGCATCCCGCAGGACGGCCACTTCCGCGCACGTCTCGAGACCGGCCCCGACGTCAACGTCCGTGTCTCGATTTTGCCGACGGTCTTTGGCGAAAAGGCCGTGCTGCGTATTCTGTCGTCAGAACACCTACATTAAAACGCAGACCACTTCGGCATGAACGACGCGACCTACAAGCGGTTTCCAGCCGCTGCTCAACCGCCCCAACGGCATCGTCTACCTGACCGGGCCGACAGGTTCCGGCAAAACGACGACGCTGTACATGGTCTTGCCAGGCCATCGCCGAACGGCAGGTCAATATCTCGACGATTGAGGGACCCCTGTGGAACTAACCTGGCCCATCAACCAGACGCAGGTCAGCAGCAACATTGCGGGCCCGACGCGTTTGAAAGAGCGGTCTGCGCGCCCTGCTGCGCCAGGACCCCGACGTTATCATGGTGGGCGAGACCCGCGATGCCACGGAGACGGCGTCCATCTCGGTCCGCGCGGCTATCACGGGCCCTTACATGGTGTTCTCGACCCTGCACACAAATGACGCACCGTCGTCCATTGTCCGTCTGGAGGATATGGGCGTGGAGCGGTAACATGGTCGCAAACTCCGTCGCGGGGCCTCGTCGCCCAGCGTCTGATGCGCCGCGTCTGCCCGCACTGCGCCAGGCAGATGCCGGTCACCGGGAGTGAACGCGCGCCTACCTGGGACCTGATATCCCGTTTGTGCGGCGCGGCACCGGCTGTACAGTGCAACGGCACGGGCTACCGCGGGTTGGCGTATTACCGCCACCACGAGCCATCATCATCAACCGTGAGCTGCGGGAGATGATATCCGCCGGGGCCACGCAGGCGAACGACCGCCGCCGCCGCCGCAACCAGGGGCATGACGAGCCTGCAAGCGAGGCCGCCCTGCAGCTGGTCCGCGTGGGCGAAAAACCACCCCGAGGAGCTGCTGAAGATCACGCATGAGGAGGACGGGAGGAGTAACTGCCATGCAGATTCATGTGCTCACCGCGCTGGCGCGGAACAGCAAGGCCAGCGATATTCATATTTCCGAGGGGCTGCCGCTGATGTTCCGCATCGACGGGCATCTGGCGGAGGCACCGGTCCAGCTGGCGGCAGAAACGCGCTCGCTGATTTGAGCCTGATGGACGAGGCCCACCGCGAGGCCATCACATCGGAGCGCATCGACGCAGACTTTGCGCTGTCGCGCCCGACGGCACCCGCAGCCGTGTGAACGTGTTTTACCAGCAGGGCAGGGCCGCGGCCACACTGCGTCTGCTGAACGACTCCATCCCGACCTTGGAGGGAGCTGGCCATGCCGCCCGTTCTGACAAAGCTGGCCGACGAGCCGCGCGGCCTGATCCTGGTCACCGGCCCCACGGGCAGCGGCAAATCCACCACGCTGGCCGCCATGATCGACCACATCAATAAGACGCGCAGCGACCACATCATCACGATTGAGGACCCCATCGAGTACGTGTCATCAGGGGCCGCTGCTCGCTGATCCACCAGCGAGGTCGGCGCCGATGTGCGTAGCTTTTTGTTTCGGCGCTGCGCAGCGCCCTGCGCGAGACCCCGACGTCATCCTCGTCGGCGAGATGCGCGACTATGAGAGGATTTCCGCTGCCGTCACGGCTGCCGAGACCGGACACCTTTGTCATGAGCACGCTGCACACCATCGGCGCGGCGCAGACGATTGACCGCATCATCGACGCCCGCCTTGCCGGTGCGCAGAACCAGATCCGCGGCCAGCTGGCCGCCGTGCTGCTGCGGCGTCATCACCCAGCAGTTGCTGCCGCTGGCCGTCGGCAAGGGCCGCTGCGCCGCCACGGAGATTCTGGTGGGCACCGACGCCGTCGCAAACCTGATCCGTGAGGGCAAGTGCTACCAGATCCCGAGCATCCTGCAATCCGGCGCGCGGCCCTGGGCATGCACACAGCCCGAACGCCGACCTGGTCGCCTTTGTCAGCACAGGCCGCATCACCGCGAGGCCGCCGAGCGCTGCGCCACGAACAAGAGCGACCTTTAAGAATTATCTGTGAGCAAAATAAAAAAATCTGCCGTTCATGCGACAGATACCCTTCTTTTTTACCGACTCGCAGGTTCATGTTGTCAGCCTTCCCCTTGGGGAAGGTGCCCGAGGGCGGATGAGGCGGATGAGGGGTGATTCCCTGCGGTGATCTTTCCCTCGTTCGCGCTCTGCCACCTTCCCAAGCTCATCCCTCATCCGGCCCTGCGGGGCCACCTTCCCCCACTGGTTGGGGAAGGCAAAGTTGCCGCCCATTCCCACTGGCAAAGCCCCTCCGGCCCACCCCGCTGCACCCTCACTTTTTTCTGCCCCTTCCTTCCCCTGCGCCCAGATCCTTACCAGCCACCCGGGCCCCGGCGCGCCCATGGCGGCGGCGTTCTCGGCAATGGAACCAAGCTCGGTAAAATGTACCACACCAGCACCACCGGCAGCACCACGCCGTTCACCTCAAGGCCCAGCCCGGGCAGGTTGGCAACGGCCACCGCCAGCACGGCGTCGGTCAGGGCGCACACCAGCACAACGACCACCATCCCGGCCTTGTGCCAGATGCCGGCCCGGGCGGCAGCGCTCGACCACGCGCCCCTGTTGGTTGCGCGCTGCCTGCTGACCCAGTCCAGCGCCATGCAGGCGGCCCACGCCACAACAAGCCAGCCCAGCCAGCCGAACGCTGCCGTGAACGCCCCGCACACCGCCGCCACAACGGCCTTGCTGCTGACAAACAGATTTCGTTTCTCCATTAAGCATCCTTCCATTCACTTCTGTACAGTCCGGCATCCACCAGCCTGCGGGCCCGGCAGACTTCAAAAACCGCGTCCGCATCGCCCTGGGGTGACCGGCCCCACTCGTGATGACCCTGCATCCGTCCTGCCGCGCCGTACACGCCGACAGCGTTCTCGCACCCCGCATACACCGTCGGGTCCAGCCCGACGCCGCCTGCTACGGTGCGCGCACCTCCAGGTGGCAGTGCCTGTACGGCGGGTCGGCCAGCGCCGCATTGCCGGTATTGCCCATAACGCCCAGCGCGTCCCTCGCTGGCCACCCGCTGCCCGGCCTTGACCAGAAGCGACGCACAGTGGGCAAAATACAAAAAGTTCACGGCGTCGGGCGTCTGCCCGCGGTCCAGCTGAACACACACATAATAGCCCCACTCCCAGGTCTTGTCGCGCCTGTCCGTGACGATACGCGCCCGGGTCACGCGGCCCGTGATGCGCTTGCCTTTATAGTAGGGCATCTGGATCGTCGCGTCGTCCAGCCCGGCCAGGTCGTAGCCCGCCGTGCCAGACCTTACCCCGCCGCGGGTCCAGCCCCAGCGGGCGTAAGGCGCACCTCGGTGCGGCCTGCAAAAATTCCTGTCTGCTGCATCTTCAGCCTCCTCTGCGCAGGGTGTAGATGACCTTTCATCGTCTTGTCGGCGGTCTTTTCCACCGACTTCGGCAGGTCGTTGATCGTCGCCAGATAGTTTGCCCGTAGCACACGCTCGGTACGGATGCGGCTGTCGCCGTAGTAGGCGCAGCGGCGTCAGCGGCTGGCCCAGCACCGGCGCTGTTGTGGAAAAGCCCGACGTCGTGTTGTCGTAGCCCGCCGCCTCGCAGGAGAACAGCTCGTTCTTCCCGGTGTTCAGCACCACGGCGCGGGTGCGGTAGTAGCAGTACAGCCGCCCGTCGTGGGGCGTCGGACAGGTACGCCATGTCGTCACCGTGCATCGTCACGGCCTGCACATCGGTGGGGTCAGCCAGCGGAAAGCGATAGATCTGCTCAGCCTGGTCCTGACCATGTAAAGGCTGCCGCCGTAGACCGTGCCGTTCAGCGGCGTGCCGCGGTTCTCGCTGATGAAGGACTGCAGATCAACGCCGGTGTTGTTCGGCACGGTAGTCCTTTGCCGCCAGCGTTTTTCTGTCGTACTCACGTATTTTTACAACGCCCATTGCGTCAATGTAGTCAACCTCCGGCGCGGACACCAGATAGATTTTATCCGCCTCCGCGTCAAAGCAGATGCGGCAGTAGTCCTCCCCGGCGGAGGAATCACCTGCAAAAAGTCCGCCATCCAACGTGTCGGTGCTCCGCAGGCTGTCCCACAGGCCGGTGGGGTCGCGGCGGAACAGGTCAAGCGTTTTTTCAGCCCCAAGCGCATGATGCCGCAGCTCCAGCACGCCTTCGTCGGCGTTCAGATACCCGGCCACGGCCTCGTCCGCCTCGGGGTCGGCGTAGAGCAGCACCCCTTCTCGTCGGTGGGGTAGGTCGTTTTGGCCAAAGGCCCGTCAGCAGCTGGTCACCGCCCAGCGCCCCGCCAAAGCCGAGCCGGTCCGCGTTGCAGCAGCCGCGTCCGGCGCGTCGATCATCTCGGAGTAGTACGCACCCATCGGGTGGGTCAGGCAGACCGAGCCGATGACGCCGTTGGCCTGGCTCGTCGCGAACTCATAGACGTAGGTCACGACGCCGCCCACGGGTCGATCTTCGTCTCGGTCAGGTTGGCGCTGCCGCGCACCGTGTTTTTGGTCGCGTTGACCTGCCCGGCCATCGCCGTGCCCACAACGCCCGCGCCCGCCGGGGCAAACACTGTGGCCGGGTCGCTGCCCAGCGGCGTGTCGTACAGCAGCAGGCCGCCGTAAAACATCGTCACCAGATCCTTCGGGGCATTCGTGTACCCCTGGTCGCCGCGCCACAGCAGCATGGCCTTGTTCAGGCTGCCGCCGTAGCCGTTAAAAATGTCCGACACTGCGTTGGTGATAAGATTATCGCTCTCCACCACCTCCACCGCGCCGGTGTGCACATCGGTCAGTTCAATGCGCGTATGACCGTGCAGGGTCATTGCATCCGCTCCCTTCGTTTTATACATTGATGCTCCGTGCTTTTATTGCAATCGGCAGCAGTGTCTCCTCATTCCAGCGCGTGCCGTCCCACGGCGTCTCGCTCGCCATGCCCCCTGCCCGGTCACGGTGGTGGCCTTGATGCCGTAGGGCGCGATCTTCACCGTGCCGCCCGCGCAGACTAGCCGCACCGACAGCCGCGTGACCGTCCCGGCCTCCACCGACGCAAACGGGTAGAACAGTGCCAGCGTGTGTGCCGTCTCCAGCCGCTGCTGTGGCGCAAAATTTTCCACCGGCACGTCGTTTATATAGTACCGCACGGTCAGCGTCAGTACCTTGCCGGTGTCGGGCGCTGCGTCCAGCAGCAGCTGCGCCAGGAACATAGCGCTCGTCTCCTCCACCGCCGTGAAGGCAATTGCCACAGCGGGCGTCTCCACGGTCTGCACTGCCAGCTCCGCCGTGTTCGTAAAACTGTAATACACCAGCCGCTTACTCTCGGCGCTGTTCTGTAAGCGGCGCAGCGCTTTTCCGTCGCGCCGTCCGTTGTGCCGCCTAGTAAGGGTTGCGGCCCACGCCCTTTACAGGTCTGCCGCCCGCGGTAGCGCCAGACGAAATGCGTCACGAGCATCTCCGGGCGCAGTGCCGTCCTCCATCGGCAGCGCCACGCGGTCCCCGGTTCCAGCGCCGGGTCGCCGGGCATCGTCACGGTGGCCGGGACATAGTCCAGCCTTTGCAGCGCCGCAAACAGGTTGTCGGTGATCTGCTGCCGTGGCTGGCAGACCCTTTTCGGCCAGCGTCATTTGGAAATGCGCATCGTCAGGCCGGTATCCTGGCTGCGGCCCGCTGCGCTGCCGTCGTCAGTCCGATGCTCAGCGCCGCGTAGTGGCAGGCAAAGTCCGAGACCGCTGCCTTTCGCTGCGCGCCGCCGCGGTCAGCGCGGCACAGGGCTTTTTCGGCAAAGGTGCGCAGCACCAGCCGCCCCGCGCGGTCCGCCGCCGCAAAGCCGCCCACCAGCTGTGCCACGGCGGCGGCGCACTCCCGCCAGGTAGACAGGCCGTCCGCGCCGCTCAGCTGGCAGACGAGGGCAGCGTTCGTTCAGCGCGCCGATCTCGGCCTCGGTCCGGCCCAGCGTCAGCCCGCAGGCCGCCGCGATCTGCCCCAGCAGCGCATAGGCCGTGCCCTGCATCGTCGTACCATCGTATTTTTGCTGCAAGGCCAGAATGTTGTCATAGGCCTTGATGCTCACATACAGCGCGCGCCGCTCGGCCTCGGCCACAAACGCCAAGCGGCACGGTCTCCCCACCGCCCGCCGGGCAGCTGCAGGCCGTAGTGCAGCACGAGCTTTGCGCCGTAAAACGCATGGCGGCTCAGGTCGGTGCGCAGGTTGAGCGCCGCCTGCCGAGGTAGGCGCAGCCAAAGGCTCCTCCCCCGTGACGCACTGGTTGTCCAGCGTCAGCGACCCGCCTCATGAGGTCTGCCGCGTCCAGATTCAGCACCGTGCCGTTTGTCAGCGTCAGCGTGCCCGTCACCCGGTCTGTCCGCGTCCGTGCGCGATCGCGGTTTTGTAGGCATCCGATACGGAATAAATTGTCACTCACCTCGTTTCCTTCACATCGTAGGGGCGTGGCATGCCCCGCCCGCAGCCATCCCATAGACGGCCTGTTGCGGGGGCGCGGGCCGGACATGTCCGGCCCCTACCACCTGCAAAATTCTGCATTAAAACTCGATCAGATTCACCGCCACCTCCCCACACGGCCCGGCCGTCGCGGGCGGCCTTTCAGGTCGGCGGGTGCGGTCCCGGCGTACATCTTCGCCGTGCGCACGCCGCCAAAAAATACTGCACGGTCATGCTGTCCGGGGCTGTGGCGTTCAGCACCTTGGCGCAGTCCGCCGTCGAGAGCGCCGCCCAGCCGGCGCTGATCTTGCCACGCCGCCGCGCACCCGCCCCCGCAAGAACGCCGTCCTCCGTGCGGCCGGTGCCGCTGCTGTCCAGGTCGGATAGCTGCACCTTGTACTCGTCGGGTGTGGGCAGCGCCACGCCATCAATGGTTAAGATCTCCACGCTTCACCTCCCGCCGCTGCGCAGGGCGCGGCGATTCTGGCTGTTGGCGATAACGCTGTCCAGCAGCTCCTCACCGATGTACACGTTGATGGGCTGGCCGTCCGCGCTGCCCCTGCCAGCCGGCCAGCGTCTCCGCCATGGCCTGCTTGATGGTCGCCAGCGGCGCTTCCACGTTCGTGCCGGTTGTCTGGTCACCGAGCATCGCCAAAAAACTGGCGGTTCGGCGGTATGACCGCTCCGCGCCAGCGCCGGCACCGGCACGGCGGCGGCATAGCCCAGCCCGGGCAGCGCACTTTGGCTGCTGACCAGCTTGCCCGCGCCGCCCAGCACGCTGCCCGCCATGCTTTTTTGGCATGTCCAATGGCCGACAGCAGCCCGTTGATGGCCGCCGCAATGGCCGCGACCATGCTGCGCACAACGCCCAGCACCGTGGAGACCGCCGTCTGCACAATGGAGACGATGCGCCCCACACGGTAGAGACCGTCGCGGCCATCGCAGCCCAGGGCAGCGTCCCACTCGCCCCGCAGCACGGCGGCCAAAAAAAGCCGGCCATACCGCGCACCCCCGCCAGCGCAATCGTGATACCGTCCGGGCAATGATGCCCGCCGCACCGGTCACCGCCGTGCCCAGCGCCGCAAACACCTGCACGGCCACGGGGGCCAGCGCCGTGATGAGCCACTGCACAAACAGGGCCAGCACGGTGTTCCACAGCGTCAGCAGCAGCGCTGCCACCGCGCCCAGGCAAGCGGTCAGCTCGTTCCAAAGCGGCTGCAGATGCGCCGACCAGAGCGCCGCCAGCAGGTCAAACCGCTGCACCAGCACAGGCTGCAGCACCTCGCTCCATTGCGCGCCGAAACGATGCCGACGACGTTCTGCCATCCCTGCGCAAGGCCGTCCAGAATCGGCTGGCCGTAGGCGGCCCACGCCTGCTCCATGCCCGCCCAAAGCCCCTGCCAGACCGTGTCCAGCAGCGCCAGCGCGGGCTGACCACCGTAGAGAGCGCCGCGCAGAGCTGCTCCCATACGCCGGCTGCCGCCGCGGAAAGCCCCTGCCAAACCGTCTGCCACGCCGCGGCGAACGGCGCAAAAAATTCCTGCAGGTACGCCCAGAAATCCGCCCACGCACCGCGCAGGCTCTCCAGCACGCTCTGCCAGACTGCCGTCAGGCCGCTCAGGTCGCTGCCTGCTGTACCGCTGCGGCGTGCCGCGGTGCCGGTGGTGGATCTTGCGGCCTTCTTCGCGGCCTTCGCCGCGGCCTCGGCGGTCTTTTTCTGCTTTTCCGGCGCCGTCGTTTTGTCCTCCGCCGGGGCGGACAGGCGGTTGATCTCGTCAAATTTTGCCAGACTGCGGGCCGATTTCACGCTCTGTGCCGCCGCAGCCCGCAGCGACACGCGCAGCTCGTCCACAACGCTGCGCGCCTGCTGCCCGGCGTCGCCCACGCTCCCCAGCGCCGCAGAAATTTTATCCAGCGCCGTGCGCAGGGACGCCGAGGGCTGCTTCAGCGTTGACAGCTCGTCAAAAGGTTGCATCTCACTTCCTCTCCTGAATACCCATTTTCATCCCCCCGGCCGCAATTCCAGCAGCGGCCTTACCGTTTCCCTGCACGTCAGCCTCATCCCCCAGCAATTCCAGCAGCCGCCTTTTCTCCGCCTGTTCCTCGGCGCTCTCCACGCCCGCAGCTCCACCACGGCGCGGTGGGTGCGGTAATAGTCCAGCTCCCAGTTTTCCAGCCGCTTGCCGCGGCGCAGCTTATCACGGATGGCCACCACCGTCGCAAAGCCCCCTCGCCGATGGCATCGAACCACGCCAGAAAGCTCCACCAGTGCAGGTAGGGCAGCGTGCGCACATCCTGCCCCGCGGCCCGGCTGATGCCCGCGGCGATCAGCGGCGCGTCCTGCTGCCAGTCCATCAGCGGCGGGCCGGGGCGCGCCTGCTCACTGCGGCCCGCCGCCAAAACTCCGTCAAAAACTGCGTGGCCTCGGGCCAAAGCGGCTGCGGCAGTGCGGCAAACTCCGGGTAGAACAGCCGCATCGCCACGTACCAGCGCTCGCCTTGATCCAGCTGCGGGTCGGCCGTGCCGCCCAGCCAGCGCAGCAGCTCCAGCACGTCGCGGTAATCGCTGCGGATGGCATACCGCACGCCGCCCAGCTCCGCCTGCATCGGCAGTCCCCACGCCCCCGGTCATACCGCGCCCCGCTCGGCGCGGGCGGCATCGGCCCGGGCTGCGGCGGCATCGGCGGCAGCGGTCAGGCGGCGCTCGGCGCCCTCGCGCAGGATCGGCGTCAGGGCTTCCAGCAGGTTTTGCACCACGCGCTTGCCATTGGCCCCCACGCCCGCCAGGTTCACACCGCCCAGAATCGCGTCAAAGTCGTTCTCGGGGCCAAAGATGCCGGTCAGCAGCGCCTTGATTTTGCCGTCGTACTCGTTCAGCAGTGCCAGCCCCGCCGCGGCGCGCTGCTGCTCGTCGCCGTCCAGCGCCGCCAGCGCCTTTGTCAGCGCGGCGTCGTAGCCGTCAAGCTCTGCCCCCGCCGCAAAAAAGCGGTGGTAGAGGTTCGGGTCAGCCGGGTTGAACCGCAGTACCCCCGCCCATTGACGGAAAATTCCTCCACGCCGGTGTCAATTTCAGCTCCATCGTACTCTTTCTTTCTTCAAAGCCGAAGGCCCCCGTAGACTGAAGGTGGCGCCGCAGCGCCGGATGAGGCAGCCTTCCGGCAGCCGCTCTTTTTTGCCTGTCACGCCTGCGTAAATTTCTTGCTTGCCGGGTCAAACGTACCCCTTGGTCTTGACGCCGGTGTAATGGATGTTGAAGGGGATCTGGTAGCCGGTGGTATCGCCGCCGTAGCTGACGATCTCGATGTAGCATTCCTCGCGCACGGCGGGTACGCCCCGCCGTATCCTTGTCCCAGAGCTTGACCTCGACGATGTCGGTTTTCAGGTCATCCAGCACCAGATCGCCGTCGATGATGGCCTGCAGACGCTCAAACAGCGGGTCGCCCGGCTCGGCGTAGTAGGGGCTGCCCTCGCCCTGCTTCTGGTAGCCGTTGATCGTAACCGTCGTCTCACCGACGATATTCGACTTTTTCTCCACGTTCGCGGTCAGCTCGGGGGGAGTATTCCTCCAGATCGCTGCCCAGACGGGTGTAGCTTGCCTCGCCGCTGCCAAAGGCGGCGTTCAGGTAGTGGGCCATGTATCTGCGTTCAATTTTCATGTGGTTTCCTCCGTATAAACTTGTGTGTATTCCGCTTGTAAAACGCACGGTGTAGACCGCCGTGCCGCCCGGCTCGGTGCGCTCCATCCGGCCCTGCTCCGCGCGCAGGACCTCGCGCCCCGCGTTGCCCAGCACCGGCCCGCGGCCTGCGGCGCTCTCCGCTGCCGCCCAGGTCTGCAATCCAGCAGCCGCGCGGCGTTGTCGGCATCGGTGCGCGGCAGGCAGAGCCACAGCGTGAACTCCGCCCGGCAGCGCTGTGTCACGCGGCCCAGCAGGTTTTCCCGCCGGTCCAGCACTGTGATGCCCTGGCACCACAGCCCTGCCGTGTACGGCGCGGGGCCAACGTCCCCCACCGTCAAAGCCCCTGCAGGGGGGCCCGGGCCAGAAAGGCCGTCATTTTTGTAAGCATGGTTTGCCTCCTTCTCTAAAGCCTTTTTTCCGAGGGGCTGCGCTCGCAAGCGCGTGTCGAGCGCAACCGCCGAAGGCGGCTTTTAGCGCGTAGACTGAAGGTGGCGCCGCAGCGCCGGATGAGGGCAGACTTCGCGCGGCCCTCCCTTTCATCGTTCGGCCACGCAAGCTCGCCCCTCATCAGCCGCCTGCTGGCGGCAGCTTCTCCGGGGAGAAGCCAAAAAAAATCTCACCTCGTCAGGCTCCTCACGCCCGTTCCGCTTCCGTTCCACCACAGGCACCGGCCTCGACATGGTGCGGTTTACCGCGCAGCCGCATCGGCAGCACGTACTGCACCAGCGCCGCACCCTCCACCGCCGCAGGCACAAAGCCCGGCCAGTCGGCCCAGGTCAGTGCCGGGCCCTCGCCGGGGAACAGCCTGTCCCCCGGTGCCAGCGTATAGTCCGCGCCGTACCGGGCCGTCGTCTCCGGGATGACCACCAGCAGCGCCGTGCCCCGGCGTGTGCCGCCTGCGTCGGGCAGTTCTCCCGGCGGCCCTGCTGCCAGCAGACGCCCCGCAGTACGGTGCGCACCACGGTCTGCGCCGCTGCGTCGGCGTGGTAGAGCGTCACGGTATCGCGGTACAGCTTATTCATGGGGCAGCCACCGCCCGATCCGCAGATAGTAGCCCGCCTCGTGGCGGAAATGCGCCGCCCGGATCTGCCAGCGTGCGGAGCACAGCTCGGGCGGCGCGGTGTAGGTCTCGCTCACGCTGCCGACGCTCACCTTCGCAATGCCCCGGGCTTCGTCCTCCTGCGCGAACTCGTACATTGCGTCGGCCACAGCGCAGAGCGCCATGCTCTCGGCCAGCTCCGGGTCCAGCCCCTGGCGCGGTGCCACGGCGTACATCTCCGCATACGGCGCAGTTCGTCCCCGGCGCGTCTGATGAAGCGGGGGAACTCTTCTCCGGGATGTCCTCGCCCAGGTAATCCTCTACGTAAAAGGTATAATCCGGCACGCGCACGCCCCCTTACGCCTTGAACTTTGCCAGCGACCTTAGCCTCATTGGACAGCACAGCGACATAAAATTCGTCCGCCGTGATTTCGGTGGTGCGGGTCTTGGAGCTTGCGCTCGGTCTCAATGTTGACCTCGCGCTTGCGGTAGATGGTCAGCGCCGGGATCTCGTCATCGACCTCGGGGTCGGCCTCCAGCTTGACGATGGGGCGAGGCGTAGACGCCGTCGGCCAGCGGGACCTTCTTTGCCGGGCACAAGGCGGCAGCCCGCGCCCATGCCGATCTCGCCGGTCAGGCTGACGCCGGGCGTGTTTGTCGGCGCTCAGGAAGTCGGGTTCTTGCAGGCTGGGTGACCTGCTTCGGGTGGATGAACAGCACCTTGTCGGAGCAGCCCATCTCCTCCTCAAACAGGTCAACCGGCGTCGACGATGGCGTTGTAGCTGATCTGGGCCTGGCTGCTGTCATAGATCAGGCTTGCGGTCTGCAAAGCGTCCATGCAGTCATTGTCGACAGGCGGCAATGGCCTGTGCCAGCTGGGTATTGGCCTCGCCCACCGGGTTACCGTAGCCGGACAGCACGGCCTCGTCGGTCGAGGCCGATGCCCTTCATGGCCTTTTTTGATGGTGGCCTTGCGGGTGGAGGTCGTCATCTTCTCAATGGCGACCTCGCCGCCCTCGGCCACGTCGGAGGCGTCGCCGATGTAGGTGTAGCGGGCACGGTGATGGTATCGCCGGGCACGCCCTGCAGCGTATCGTCAATTTTGGCAACGGTGACGCGCAGCTTCTTCGGGATGCGCGCGGACACCCATCCCCCGCCAACCTCAGGGGTCGATCAGTTCGGACAGCTTCGTGATGAAATCAGACATATCGTTTCTCCTTTTTTTGTGTTTTTATTTTTGTACGGTAGGGGCATGCCCGGCCCGCCGGTTTCCTGGTTGCCCTTTTCACGGTTTGCTTTGCAGGGAGGGGTCTTGACCCCGCCGCGGCGGGCAGGGGCTGGCCGCCCCACAAACCCCGTGTACGTAATTTGCAGGAGTGGCTTTCCTCCCGCGGGGCGTCGAGACGCCGCCCCTCGCCTCCCTTGTCCAAAGGGAGGGTGCCGAGCGCGAGCGGAGGGATTCCTCCCGCCGCCCCTCACTTCCTCAATTCTTTATAAACCTCCGGGTTCTCCTTCTTCAGCGCCAGTCTCTCCCGGTATCCCATCCGCGCAAAGGCGTCGCGGTCCAGCGTTACCGGCACGTTGCCGGTCCCCGCGGCATGGGGCGCGGGGTCTGTGCATCGGCTTGTTCTGCCTCGTTCTCCATTGTATTTCACCTCTCACTTTCTGCAGCATCGTAAGGCGGGGTGACCTCACCCCGCCGCAATGGCAGGTCATTGCGCCCGCCCTGCATCGCCCATAAACCGGCGGCGAATCTCTGCCGCCCGCCTCGGTCTCATGCGGCGATCAAATGCCACGCCAGCGCCAGCTCAGGGGCGCAAAGCCCCGCGTCCACCAGCTCACGCTGCTCGGCCCAGATACGCGCGCACGGTCATACAAAACACCGTCGCCCCAGTCGATAACCGGGGCTGCGGTCTGCGGCAGACCGTCAGCCCGTACACCGCGCCCAGCGCACTGCACAACGCCATGGCCTGCTGCACCGTATCCGTCCACGCGCTCTGCAGGTCGCGGATCGTCAGGTCGTAGTCCACCGACGTTGCGGCGATCTCCGTCGCCGTGCGCGGCGCGGGGGCGCTGATTTTCGCGGA
>VOFC01006939.1_pt1 | contig 29696 bp, 36 predicted proteins | sample 5384161 | NCBI WGS metagenome assembly VOFC01 (sample SAMN12384722, study PRJNA508395) | human gut metagenome | isolation source: healthy gut B | host: Homo sapiens | reverse complement strand
CAAAGAATCAGCACTTGTAATCAATGCCGTTGAATCACATCATGGAGATGTTGAGCCAGAGAGTCTGATTGCATGTCTGGTACAGGCTGCTGATACGATCAGCGCTGCGAGACCTGGTGCGAGAAGAGAAACATTGGAAACATACTCTAATCGTTTACAGCAATTAGAGGATATTTCAAACGGATTTAAGGGAGTAGAAAAATCATTTGCTATTCAGGCAGGTAGAGAGATTCGAATCTTGGTTGTTCCTGAGCAGATCAGTGACGCCGACATGGTTTTATTAGCTCGTGATATTTCAAAGAGAATTGAATCTGAGTTAGAATATCCGGGACAGATTAAAGTCAATGTCATTCGTGAGTCACGCGTTGTAGATTATGCGAAATGATTTTTAATGAGCGAGAGGGCTGTCGCCTGAACGGTTGATAACCGTTCGGGTGATGGCCTTTTTTAATGGAAACAGCACCGGAGATAAAGTAGAATAAAAGAGTTCTAAATAGTTATAAAATAAGAGATTCAACTTGATTTTATAAAGATGTGGATGTAAAAGGAGGTGAATACGATGATTGAACGTATGAAACGATTGGATAGAAAAAATTAATGTATCAGGGATCTATTTTGGATGTTTACAAAGATACGATGGAGTTCCCGAACGGAACGCATGAAGAGTGGGATTTTGTTTCTCATCGAATGGGGGCGGCTGCAATTCTTCCGGTACTTCCGGATGGAAGAATCGTAATGGTGCGCCAGTATCGTAACGCTTTGGAGCGAGAGACACTGGAGATTCCAGCAGGTTGCAGAGACAGCAAGACAGAAGATACCAGTGTATGTGCAGCAAGAGATGGAGGAAGAGACCGGATACAAGAGTAAACATGTAGAATATCTCCTGTCTCTTCGCACAACCGTCGCATTTTGCGATGCGTTTATTGATGTGTATGTAGCGACAGATCTGGAGCAGGGAAAGCGCCATTTGGATAACGCAGAGAGTATTGATGTAGAAATTTATACACTGGATGAACTTTGCCAGATGATTTACGAAGGTGAAGTGCAGGATTCAAAAACTGTTGCAGCGATTATGGCATACAGTAATAAAATAAAAAGGCTAGGACATATTCTAAAAAAGAAGATAATAGTATTGTTGATGGATGGAATATGCGAAAAGAACTGGCAATAGGAATATGCTTTTGTATAGCAGGAATACTTACGGTATGCTTTTTTTGGATATACGTATTTTACAACGTATGGTTTTTTGAATACGTATCATATGCAGGCATTTGCGGAAACAAAATTAGAAGTTTCGGCATTACTCGCAAACATTATATGGGAGCGTGGAAAATTATTTCTGCTCATCTGCCTTGTGGCGTATACACCTTTGAAAAAGGTTGCCCCACTTGTTCTGCGATGCGGAATCTGTTTCACAGCAGGGGTGTTTCTTGCAGCAAGTATGCTGAATATGGGGATTCGTGGCATTGTATTTTTCACAATGTCGCTTTTCCCTCATTGTCTGTTTTATTTGATGGTGTTGCTTCTTATTTTCGGAGTGGATACGCACAGTTTTTACAATCGGAAGAATCCGGTAGTGAAGAGAGTGATTTATTATGGAGTGGTTGGAATTGTATTTTTGCTTGGATGTATTTCTGAAGTGATGATTTCTGTACCGTTGTTGCAGAAAGTGATCCGACTCATATGCACCTAAAGAAATGAAAGACGTTATGCTCTGGAGCGGGCACATTAAAATTTATGAACCCCACCACTTAGGCCTGCTAAAAATGCTGAGCGCATCTGTGATAGACGGACAAACGTGCCCCCGGTGTCGAAAAACGATCCGGACACGAAAATAGAGGCAGGGGAAGGCTTTCACAACTTCTGCAATTCTGGATAGCCAGTGTAGGAAAAACCAAGTGTGCGCGCCCGTGTAGTACCAGCCTGTCCTCTATGCGAAAGTTGAACGGAAGCATCAAAAAAAGGACTACCGTAAAGGCAGTCCTTTCAGAGGATTCTTTATTTTGCGTTGAGTTCCGCAATGTCGTAAATGAGGCGCTTGGAATCTTCCCAACCAAGGCAAGGATCTGTAATCGACTTACCATAAATGTGATTGCCGATGGACTGATTTCCTTCCTCAATATAACTTTCAATCATGAGACCTTTAACAAGTCCGCGAATATCAGAAGAAAGCTGACGGTTGTGCATTACCTCGCGGGCGATACGAATCTGCTCCTTGAATTTCTTGCCGGAGTTGGAATGGTTTGTATCAATGATCGCTGCAGGATTTACAACATCCATCTTTGCATACATATCATGAAGACGAATCAGATCTTCGTAATGGTAATTCTGAGTTGTATTACCATGTTTGCTGACAGCACCACGAAGTACAACGTGTGTCAGTGGATTTCCGGTTGTCTGAACTTCGCTTCCACGGTATACAAAGTGATGTGGATGCTGGGCAGCATATACGGAATTGAGCATAACGGAGAAATCACCACTGGTCGGGTTCTTCATTCCGGATGCAACATCAAACCCACTGACTACAAGACGATGCTGCTGGTCTTCTACGGAACGTGCACCGATAGCAACGTAAGAGAGGAGATCTTCTACATATCCCCAGTTCTCAGGGTAAAGCATTTCGTCTGCACAGGTAAGACCACTTTCAGCGATCGCACGGATGTGCATTTTACGCATAGCAATGAGACCTTCTACCATATTCGGTGCTTTTTCCGGGTCTGGCTGGGATGCGATACCTTTGTAACCTTCGCCTGTTGTACGAGGTTTGTTTGTGTAAACACGAGGAATGATGATCAACTGATCTTTGACATCTTCCTGGATTTTTTGTGAGGCGGCTGACGTAATCGCAGACGGGTTCTTCGCTGTCAGCGGAGCAAGGTCCGATGATGACGAGAAAACGGGAATCCTTTCCGGTGATGACATCGGAAATCATAGCATCACGCTGCTTCTTTAATTCTGCAAGCTCCGGAGTAAGCGGATAATCGCGCTTGATTTCTTCTGGAGTTGGTAACTGATTTAAAAATGTAAAACTCATAGTCTACTCCTTAATAAGTGATTTTGTATAGACATACATGGGTTATCTTAATAGAAAAGTCGGAAAATGTCAATTTTGTAGAAGGAATTTCTTTATTTTTATACAAAAAATTGTTATAATAATAAGCACATTTGTTGCAGGGAGGTAACAGTGATGGAAAATTTACTGTGTGTCAAGGAACGCATTATTGGTAAGGGAAAGCCCCTTGTTTGTGTTCCGATTATGGAAAAGACAAAAGAATCTATTATAAAAGAAGCAAAGCGCCTTGTGGAGCATCAGGTAGATATGATTGAGTGGAGACTGGATGCGTTCGAAGGGGTACAAAGTCCAAACGAGATTCGAATTGTTTTGGAAGCATTACGACCGATTGTGGAAAAGACAATTCTTGTTTATACATTTCGTTCAAAAAATCAGGGTGGATTACTGGCATTGGATGCAGATGAAATCTATGACATTCATCAGCTTGCCACGGAGTCAGGGGTAGTAGATTTTGTAGATCTGGAGTTTTTTGAGGCAAAGAAAGCGGCAAAAGAAATCAAAGAATTACAAAGCCGTGGCGTCCATGTGATTGCTTCACATCATGATTTCGCACAGACACCGGAGAGAGGCGTGATGCGGATGTTGCTGGAGCAGATCTATGAAAGCGGAGCAGATGTCGTAAAGCTTGCAGTCATGCCACAGAATACAAAGGATGTGCTGCATTTACTTTCTGAAACCAATGCATTTCACGAAAATCATCCGGATCGTGCACTCATTACCATGTCGATGGGGGCAAAAGGTGCAATTTCCCGTGTGGCAGGAGAGTTCTTTGGTTCCTGCGTGACATTTGGCGCAGGCGAGCAGGCGAGCGCTCCGGGACAGTTGCCGATGACTGATTTGGAGAATGTTCTTGAAATCCTTCATGAAAGCATCAGTCGATAACTGCTTTTACAATAGCACAAAAAAATCCAGTGTCTGAATGAAATGAAAATCATTTAGACACTGGATTTTATTCATAATGCACCCGGCGGGAATCGAACCCGCATCTCAGGAGTCGGAGTCCTACGTTCTATCCATTATACTACGGCTGCCCACACAGTGAAGCCTTACGCAATCACGTGCGTTTATAAATATATCATATCTTAACAGATTCGTCAATAAAAGAAGCCAGCGGTTGTCCGACAAAAAAAGGTTGATTAGAAAATCAAATAGTGTTAGACTATCTAAGTGATTGAGAATAAGTAAGAAAACAAATTTTATATAGAAAATTGAGCGGGGAGGATATCATGCAGCAATTAAAAGATTTTATTGTAAAATATAAGCGATATATTGGTGCAGCAGTAATTTTTGTTGTACTTGTTTTAATATTAGTAAACTGTACCGGACAAAAGAATGGAAATTCTGATACGCAGGCAGGAACAGAAATAAGCGGAACACAGGCAACAGAGTATCAGTTGGAGGGCAAGCTGCAGAAGAATGTAGATCCGGAACTGGTTGAACTTATTAAGAATTATTATACTGCTTATGCAGCTGGAGATATTGAATCTCTTGAGCCATTGGCACAGCCATTGAGCGATAATGAAAAAGAGTTATATCGGAACATTTTCGGATTACTATGAGAGTTTTGATAATATCGTATGCTATTCTATGCCGGGAGTGACCGATGATTCTTATCTGGTTTCAGCATGCTATGATTTGAAATTCTACGAGATTGATACTGCAGCTCCGGGAATGGATTTCTTCTATGTAGAGAGAGACGGAAAAGGAAACTTATATATCAATAATGTATATTCTTCCTATAACTTCAATTTCCTTGATGAGGATCTTGATGCAAATCTTTATTCTTTGATTTTAAATTATGAAAAGAGTGATGATGTAGTTGCTTTACAGCAGCAGGTACAGGCAAAATACGATGAGGCAGTTGCCAGCGATGAAAAACTTGCTAATATGGTAGGTGGCACATTGCGCAGTGCCATGACAAAATGGAGAGATTCTGTTGCAGCAACACAGGATACAGAGGACGCAACGGATGTGACTCCGGCAACAACGGAAGAAACTCAGAAGACAGAGACCACAGAGTCTAAGGATGATTCAAAAAAGGATTCAAAAGATAATACGGAATCCAAGGATGATACAAAGAAAGATGATACAAAGGCTGACGACAATAAGTCAGATGACAGTAAGAAAGACACCAAGAAGGAGTCCGGTACGGTTAAGACAAAAGATATCTGTCGTGTACGCGCTAAGGCAAGCACAGATTCTGAGATGATCGGAACTGTTAATAAGGGCGTGAAATTAAAGAAGATTGGTACGGAAGGTGACTGGACAAAGGTTAAGTTCCAGGGACAGACCGGATACATTAAGACAGAGTTCTTAAAGAAGGTTTCATCAAAATCAAGTGACAGCTCTGACACCGGGATGGTCAAGACAAAAGATATCTGTAATGTACGTGCCAAAGCAAGCGCAGATGCAGAACTTCTTGGAAAAGTCGATATTGGTGTGAAACTGAAAAACTAGGAACCAGTGGAGATTGGACAAAAGTAAAATTCCAGGGTAAGACAGGATATATCAAGAGTAATCTGCTGAAAAAGGTGAAATAAAGCTGAAAAGAAAAATGAGCGGAGGCTGGGAAGTCTCCGCGTTTTTTTACACGTGAGGGAAAATAAGTGGAAGTCAGAATAAATAAATTTCTGAGTGAGGCGGGGGTATGCTCCAGAAGAGAAGCAGACCGTCAGATCGAAGCAGGAAATGTTACAATTGATGGGAAAATTGCGCAGATGGGAGATCGCGTGTCAGAGGGACAGCAGGTGTGCTTTCAGGAGTTCCGGTAAAAAAAGAGGAGGAAATGATTCTGATTGCACTGAACAAACCGGCAGGAATCGTCTGTACAGCAGAAAAAGAGAGAGAAGAATAACGTCATTGATTATATTCATTATCCGAAACGTATTTATCCGGTAGGAAGACTGGATAAAGATTCCCAGGGATTATAGCTTATTGACAAATAATGGGGATATTGTAAATAAGATGATGCGTGCCGGGAATATGCATGAAAAGGAATATATTGTGACCGTGAACCGACCGGTTACGGATTCCTTTTTTGCACGGAATGGCCAATGGGGTACCGCTTGTAGAACTGAATACCACAACACGCAAATGCAGGGTGGAACGCACTGGTAAAAAGCAGTTTAGCATTGTTTTAACACAGGGACTGAATCGGCAGATACGTCGTATGTGTGAATATTTTTTGGTTATCGTGTGCAAAAACTGGTACGTGTGCGCATTATGAATATTGAACTGGGAGATCTGGAACCGGGCAAATATCGGGATGTGACATCACAGGAGTACAAGCGTCTTCTGGAGCTCATTGCACCTTCGAGCAATGCGCCTGTCCGTCCGGGAAAGAAGCAACCGCAGAATGAGCGAATGTGCACAAATTCAGATCCGAGAAAGGAACCAAACCGGAAGAATGCAAATACGACGAAACGTTCACAGAATCGTCTTCATGGTACATTCACAGTCGTGAACAAAAATATAGATCGAGAGAGAACACATGGAAGAAAAAGCAACGGATTGAACAACTGGTTGAACAATTAAATAAAGCATCAGCTGCATATTATAACGGACAGGATGAGATTATGTCAAACTATGAATGGGATGGCATGTTTGACGAACTGGTTACCTTAGAGAAGGAAACCGGATATATTATGGCAGAGAGCCCGACACAGAATGCAGGTTTTGAAGAAGATGGAAGTGGTGAAAAGGAAGCACATGAATATCCGGCACTTTCCCTTGCCAAGACCAAGCAGATTTCAGAATTACAGGACTGGGCAGGAAAACGGCCAATCTGGCTTTCCTGGAAGCTGGACGGCCTGACACTTGTGCTGACCTATGACGGGGGAAAACTTACAAAGATTCTGACCCGTGGAAATGGTACGATTGGAACAAACATCACCTTTTTGAAAGGCGCGATCAGCGGATTTCCGCAGAAGATAAAATATAAGGGACATCTGGTCGTTCGCGGAGAGGCTGCAATCTCTTATACGGATTTTGCCTTGATCAATGATATGATCGAGGATGATGACGAAAAATATGCCAATCCAAGAAACCTTGCATCCGGAACACTGAATCTGGATGATCCAGAAGAAGTAAAGAACCGTCATGTTAAGTTTCATGCATTTACACTGGTGCATCTGGATGAAGAGATGCGTTCCTGGGGAGCGCGTATGCAGTTTTTGGAAGAACAGGGATGTAATGTTGTGGACAGGGAAGCAACGGATGCCGGCAGACTTCCGGAGGCGATTGAGCGGTGGACGAAGAAAGTAGAAAGCGGACAGATGGATGTGCCGGTAGACGGACTGGTCATCTGCTATGATGATACGGATTATGCGGCATCCGGCAGTGTGACCGGACATCATGCGACGAGAGCGGGCTTTGCTTTTAAATGGCAGGATGAATCGGTGGAGACAAAACTGGATTATATCGAGTGGTCCTGTGCGGCATCTACCATTTCTCCGGTAGCAGTATTTGAGCCGGTGCAGATCGAAGGAACCACGGTTTCGCGCGCATCGCTTTGCAACCTCAGCGAGATTGAACGTCTGGGAATTGGAAAAGAGTGTACTTTGGAAGTTATTAAGGCGAACAAAATCATTCCAAAGTGTATTGCGGTCAAGGATGCCGTCGGAGAGGTTGAGATTCCAAAAGAATGCCCGGTATGCCATGCGCCGACAGAAATCCGCATCAGCAAGAACAGCGGCACCAAGACACTGCATTGTACCAATCCGGACTGTACGGCAAAAAATGTAAAGAAATTCACCCGTTTTGTCAGCAAATGGGGCATGGATATTGATGGACTTTCCATTCAGACGATGTTGAAATTTATCAACGAGGGATATATCCATGAGTTCGCAGATATTTACCATTTAAAGGATCATTTTGATGTGATCAGTCAGATGGAGGGCTTTGGAGAAAAGTCCGTAAACAATATGGATAAATCCATTGAAAAAAAGCCGAAATGTACATCCGGTCAATTTTATTTTCGCACTGTGCATTCCGCTGATCGGAACGGATGCGGGCAAAAAAAAGATCGTCGGTTCCATCGGATTTGAGGCTTTTTTGAAGCGGATGGAGAATCAGGAAGGATTCGAAGATATTGATGGAATAGGAGCAGAGCGTTCCAATTCGATTCTGGCCTGGTATGCAAAAGAGAGCAATCGAATGTCGCTTGCACATTTGTTAGAGGAACTTTCCATTGAGCATATAGAACCGAAAGATACTTCGGAGGGTACCTGCGTCGGTATGACATTTGTTATAACCGGCGATGTTCATCATTATAAGAATCGTGATGAATTCAAAGCATATGTAGAGAGCCAGGGTGGCAAAGTTGCAGGAAGCGTATCTGGAAAGACCAGTTATCTTGTAAATAACGATGTGGAATCCAACTCGTCCAAAAACCGTAAAGCGAAGGATCTTGGAATCCCGATTATTTCGGAAGATGAATTTGTAGCACAGTTTGTTCGGTAATGACGGACGATTTGAGGGATTAGATTAACAGAGTGCTACAGAAAGTGAGGAAATTATGCCAATCAGAACACAGAGTGATCTCCCGGCAAAGGAGATCCTTGAACGGGAAAATATATTTGTAATGGATGAAAATCGTGCGATGCATCAGGATATCCGTCCGATCAATATCGTGATTTTGAATCTGATGCCTTTGAAAGAAGATACGGAGCTGCAGATTCTGCGCTCATTGTCGAATACACCATTACAGGTAGATGTGTCGTTTATGGCTCCGGCTTCTCATGCGTCTACACATACATCAAAGAGTCATCTGAACCAGTTCTATCAGACGTTTGATGAGATCAGACAGAAATATTTTGATGGACTGATCATTACGGGAGCTCCGGTTGAGCAGATGGAATATGAGGAAGTGGACTATTGGGAAGAAGTCTGCAAAATTATGGAGTGGTCAAAAAACATGTGACTTCGACCTTACACCTTTGCTGGGGTGCTCAGGCAGGTCTTTATTATCATTATGGAATTCCGAAATATGACCTGAGCCAGAAGAAATTTGGTGTCTTCCGTCACAGAGTGATGAATCGTAAGATTCCGCTTGTCCGCGGATTTGATGATTATTTCTATGCACCGCATTCCCGTCATACAGAGATTCGGGAAGAGGACATCTTAAAAACATGATGAGCTCACCATCCTTGCAAAGTCTGAGGAAGCAGGGGTATTTCTTGTGATCAATCAGGATGGAAGCCAGATTTTTGTGATGGGACATCCAGAGTACGATCGCATGACATTAGACAGTGAGTACAAGAGAGATACCGCAAAAGGACTGCCGATCACATTGCCATGTAACTATTATCCGGATGATGATCCAACACAGCGGCCGATGCTGCAGTGGAGATCGCACGGAAATATTATGTACGCAAACTGGATCAATTATTATGTCTATCAGCAAACGCCGTATGAATTTGTTGATGCAGCGGAGATTATTGGAAAATAATTAAATGATATGAGGGTCAAAAGGTATTTTGCCCCTTTAATCATTATAGACTAACAAAAGAAAAAAATACACAGAAAATAAGCACCAACAGAAAGATGAGGTGATCCCTCAAAGAAACTTTCTGCCGGTGCTTATTTTATTACAACTCTGCCATCAGAAAATTCAGGGAACCCTTTGGGTTCTCTGTTCCTTTTCCAGAAGTGAAATCAGTCCACAGATGGTATCTTCAATCTCTTCTTTGCTGGAAGGAACCAGCGTATTATCCAGTTTTACCGTCAATATAATTAATACAATCTCAGCCAGTGCTTCGGGATGTTCGCAGTGTATGACATTTGTCTGTGTACCCTGTCGGATGATTTCCGCAAGGACTGGCTTTAATTCGCTGATCAGATGATGCATATATTTCTGATGGAGAAAAGCTTTCTCCTGGGCAGCGGCTCCGGTTCCAACCTCTGTTTTAAGAAAGGCAGAAGAGGAATTCCGGCAGGCCTGAAAAATCATGGCCATGCGGGTAAATGGCGAGATGTCCGTCTGCTCCGCGAGGTGCTTGGCCGTATCCAAAGGTGCCTCATAGCTTCGTTTGACCAATGCTTCGAGAATTGCTTCCTTGGAAGGAAAGTAGTAGTAAATGCTTCCTTTGCCGATTCCCGCGGTCTGTGCAATCTCGCTGACGGATATGGTAGAAAGTTCCTTCGTTACGAGAAGGGACTGCAATGCATCTAAAATTTTATCGTATTTCATCTGTTTTGGCATATTTTTTATCACCTGTCATATATGAGTATTCCTCTGTATCATAACACATTCCATAAAAAAACGCGACGTAATATTATACAAAAATCAGGAAATGCCCCTTTTTATTCTTACAGGATGAATAATTGACCAATGGTCGAAAAAAGTGCTAAGTTAAATATATAGTATATCGACCAATGGTCGAAAATATATGCGAAGAAGGAGAAAAATTATGAAATATGCAGATATGTTTGCCAGGGTAAAAGGCATGTTCATACAGGCAGATGTCAGTGATATTACAGAGCATCTGGCTTATCAGTTCAACATTACAGGGGAGGCCGAAGGCATCTTTTTTTACGTGGAAGTAAAAGAAGGAAAGCTCTATGTGGAACCTTATGAATATTTTGATCGGGATGCAATCTTTACCTGTTCGGCAGAGACATTGTTTAAACTGGCAGAGGGAAAGACCGATCCGATTCTGGCATTTACCACAGGAAAATTAAAAGTGGAAGGAAATATTGACAAGGCACTTCGCCTGAAGGAAATCATCGACAGTAAGAAAGCATAGGTGAAGAATGATGTGGAAGATTGCGGCAGCGGCAGGCCTGGCCGGACTTGCGTTGGCAGAGGCCGGGGGCTGTACATATTTTTACCGAAGAACCATGATGCGCTATAACGCAAAGCGGGAACGTACAATGAAGATGTCCGGTGTCAACTGGAAACAGTACTATGAACAGATCGCACCGAAAGCGGGAGTGGATGATGCAGCAGCCACATGAGGATGTATGGATCCGTTCTGATGATGGTCTGCGGCTTCATGCCACATATTTTAAGGGGGCATAGAAGGGGTAAAAAAGGCAGTCATTTGCTTTCACGGATACACAAGTGACGGATTATCGGATTATGGAAGTCTGTCCAATTACTATCTGAAACGGGGGTTTAGTATGCTGCTTGTAGATGCCAGAGCCCACGGACAAAGCGAAGGGTAAATTCATAGGTTTTGGCTGCAAAGACCGCTACGATGCGTTGGGCTGGATCTTGTGGATGATTCAAAAAGTCAGGGGAAGATGCAGAGATTGTGCTGACGGTGATTCAATGGGTGGAGCCACAGTCCTGATGGCCAGCGGACTGGATCTGCCAAAAGAAGGTAAAGGCAATCGTCTCTGACTGCGCATTTACTTCGCCAAAGGCAGTGTTTACGCATGTACTGCATACATGTATCATATGCCGGCATTTTCCGATGATTCAGATTGCAGATTTTGTGAACAGGAAAAATGGCAGGGTATGGGCTCGATGACTGCAATGCTGCGCGGGAAGTGCAAAAGGCGAAGCTGCCTATTTTATTTATCCATGGCGACAGCGACAGTTTTTGTACCTTGTCAGCATGTGTGATGAGCTTTATGCAAGCTGCGCGTCACAAAAGACAAAGCTGATAGTAAAGGGTGCAGGACACTGCGAGAGCTATTACAAAGAAACAGAGCAGTATGAAAAACATTGATGAATTTTTGGAAAGGAGTTATTTGATGAAGACGAGAAAGGGACACAACGTATATCCGATTACGGTTGCACAAAATTTCATTTGTACTATTTGCAAAGTACTGTCCGAATATGGCTGTGCTCAATATAGGTACAAGTCTGACAATCGGCACGGAGCTCGACTGGAACATGCTAAGGGATTCAATCAACTACGCGTATGCCAGAAACGAGGCCATGCGTATCCGTTTTACAAGGGATAAGGATGGAGAGTGCTATCAGTATATTGCGGATGTGGATGAGGATTTTAAAGAGAGAACTGTCGATTTTTTGTGGGATTTTTTCCGCCATGCAAACTACAACCCGACAGAGTACTTTGCACTGCGCTCAAAGACCTATCCGCAGCCAAAGGCGGGGCTTACATATGAGCCGATGTCGCTTACATATCAGCCGATGACCTTAAAGGAAAAGGGCTTAAACGATCTGGGAGATATAAAATACAAGACTAAGTGGTACCCGAACGGCATGACTACACAGGCTATGTATCTAACGGTAATGCACCGCCCGGAGGACAACGGACTGGATTTCAGCTTCGAGCATCAGGTCAAGGCAGTCTCAAGAAAGCAGCTTGAGTATATGTACTATTACCTGTGCAAAATCATGTTCAAGGGAGCAGAAAACCCTGAGCTTACAATAGGCGAAATCATTAAATTAGTGTAGTGGATTAGGAAACGTATTAGGTAAAAGGAGATTATTATGTTTGATGAATTAGTGGAAATTATCTGTAATTATGTTGATGTTCAGCCGGCAGATGTGCACGAAGAATCACGTTTTATGGAGGATAAAATCCGGCAAATGAGATCGAGGCGAAAAACATATCGGCAGATTGGAAATGATACAGACAGCTTTTCCAATGCCATCGAAAAACTTGGACAAAGGGGGCAGCATATTGCTGTTGATCGGTGTGACCTCGTATCCGTGGCTTGTTTCGTATTTTGGAATTGTAAACGGCGGCAGTGTGGCGGTTCCGTTGGATGTGGCACTTCCGGCAGAAGAACTGTGCGAGCTGATGCGCCGGGCGGATGTCACGATGCTTGTGGTGGATGACATCCGAAAAGATGTGGTCGTAGGCCGCAAAAAAAGCTTGTCCGTCTTTAAATATATTGTATCTATGGGAAAGGAACCTGCAGAGGGCTGTCTGTCAATGAAAGAATTGCTTGCAGAACGCAAAGATATTCGTGTGAAAATACAGAAAGCACCCGTGCAGAAAATGCAAAAGGCACCGATACAAAGAGATCGATCCGGATGCGCTTTGTACGATCCTGTTTACTTCCGGAACGACAGGAAAAAGCAAAGGTGTGATGCTGACTCAGCGGAATCTTGCAGAAAATGCGACCTGTCCTGGATATGAAGATCGAAGAAAATGCAGTGATCTTATCCGTGCTTCCAATTCATCACCATGCATACTGTCTGAGTATGGATATCTTAAAAAGGATTTTCGGTGGGAAGTACAATCTGTATCAACGATTCGCTCATGCGCGTGGCGAGAAATATACAATTGTTCCGACCGCAGATCATGCTGATGGTTCCGCTGATGATCGAAAGCCTTGCTAAGAAGTTAGAGGCCGCAGAAGGCCTTCCGGCAGAAGTTGTAAAAGAGAAAGTGTTCGGCGCACAGTTTCATACGATTTTCAGCGGAGGCGCGTATCTGAATCCGGATTACATTGACCTGTTTGTACGTTATGGAATTTCGGTTCTTCAGGGTTATGGGCAAAGTCGGTGGACGGCGAGCTTTGGGTGCGTGGCAGCAGTGTGATGTCCGGTTATTATAAAATGCCGGAGGAGACAGCGGCAGCATTGGAAGACGGCTGGCTGAAAACCGGTGATCTGGGTTATGTGGATGATGAGGGCTTTGTCTATCTGACCGGCCGAAAGAAGAATCTGATCATTACCAAAAACGGAGAAAATGTCTCGCCGGAAGAAATTGAAAATAAACTGAGTACAAAGCGGCTCGTGGCAGAGGTTCTTGTGCGAGAGGCAGAGGGCGTCATCGAGGCAGAGATATTCCCAAATCAGGAATATGCCACGAAAGCAGGCGTAGAAGATGTGCCGGCAAAGCTGCAGGAAATCATCGACAGTTACAATAAAGATGTTCCGGCATACAAGCGTGTGTACCGCCTGAAAGTGCGGAAGGAAGAATTTCCAAAGACTGCGTCGCAGAAAATAAAAAAGAGAAAATTAAAATATCGGAAAACTCCCTTTTTTATTGCAATAGGATAGAAATGTTCTATTTTTGAACCGATAAATTCTATCATGTGTAAAACAGACTTGATACAATGTCGGAAATCCAATAAAAAACAGAAAGAGGAGTTTTTGAAATTGAATGACACAAACATAGGTAACTTCCCGAAGACAAAACTACAGTGGCTTTGGGAAAACATGAAAGGAAGCCGGGGAATCTATATTGCGGGAATGCTTGGCACGATCGTTTACAACGTGCTGCAGCTGACTGTTCCGTATTATTCCGGCAAAATTGTAGATTTATTTTTGAGTGGCGCAGATGCCAGAGAAAATCTGCGCACGAACAGTGATCTGTTCTATCATCTGCTGATCTGTATGGTGGGATTTACGGTGTTGCGCGGTGTCATCGTCTATGTGGACTGCATGGTCTATGAGCATGTGTCACAGACTGTGCTTTTACCGTGTGCGGAATTTTCTCTATGACAAGATTCAAAGGCAGGATATGACGTTTTTACAGTACATACCGGACCGGCGATCTCATGACGCGCGTCACGGGTGATCTGGATGCTGTCCGGCATATGGTGGCGTGGGTCATCCGTATGGTGATTGAATCGTTCTCGCTTTTTGGTGCGGTCGCTATCTACTTTTTCTATATGAACTGGAAGATGGCACTTTGCCTTCTGATCATTTCACCGCTTGTATTTTTTATTATCTACCTGTTCAAAAACAAGGTAGCGCCAATGCATGCAAAACTGCGTGAAAAGCTGGCACAGATGAACACATATGCGCAGGAAAATATTTCTGGAAACCGTGTGGTGAAGGCTTTTTGCCAGAGAGGATTACGAAATTAAAAAATTCGATCAGGCAAACCGTGATTACGCAGATACGAACAAGGCGACCGGTATGGTCTGGCTGAAATTTTTCCCGTATGTGGAAGGAATCGCAGATCTGCTGCCGGTGGTAATGCTTGCAGTGGGCGGTGTCTTTTTGATCCGCGGCGAGATGAGCATGGGCGATTATGTGGCATTCTCCGGTCTGATCTGGGCAATCGCCAACCCGATGCGCCAGATGGGTAACATCATGAACGAGTTCCAGCGCTTTTCCGCGGCATCGCAGAAAGTCATGGAGATTTATTATTCACAGGCAAAGATTAAGGACGCAGAAGATGCGGTTGCACATCCGGAGCGCTTTGATGGAAAAATCGAGTTCCGTGATGTATCGTTCCAGTATGAGGACGGCGATCTGCCGGTATTGCATGATATTTCCTTTACCGTGCAGCCGAATGAGACGATTGCGATCATGGGAGAGACCGGATGCGGAAAGACATCTCTGATCAATCTGATTCCGCGTTTTTATGAGCCGACGAAAGGGGAAGTACTCATTGACGATATCCCGATCGAGACATTAAAACTTGCGGACTTAAGAAAACAGATTGGTCTGGCAACACAGGATGTTCTGTTATATTCCGATACGATCGAGGGAAATATTGCGTATGGAGATAGCAGTATCGATCAGAAGGAAGTAGAAAAATTTGCAAAATATTCGGCCGCTTCGGATTTTATTTCCAAGATGCCGGAGGGATATGACACCGTTGTCGGAGAGCGCGGCGTGGGACTTTCCGGTGGACAGAAACAGCGTATTTCGTTAGCGCGCGCTTTAGCGGTTAAACCGTCGATCCTGGTATTGGACGATACGACTTCCGCGGTCGATATGGAGACCGAAAAACAGATTCAGGAATCCTTAAAACATCTGGATTTTCCTTGTACCAAAGTTATCATCGCACAGCGTATTTCCACAACAAAGGAAGCAGACAAAATCCTGGTGTTGCAGGATGGACACATTACCGAGGCGGGAAGTCACGAGGAACTTCTTGCAAAGAAGGGCTACTATTATGAGTTGGTGCGTCTGCAGACCGGAATCGATGATGCGGTCGTGGAAAACAGCGCAAATGAGGAATAGGGGGTGAGCATATGGCAAAGAATACATATAAACAGGATGAAGTATTAGAGGAACCATTTGACATTCGTCATCTGCTTCGGGCTTCTTCCTATATCAAAAATATATCAAACCAATGCTGCTTGCAATCGTGCTGAGTGGAATCGGAGGCGCATTCGGATATGTGGCACCAATGATCATTCAGAAAGCATTGGATATCGCAGTACCGGATAAAAATATGCAGCTTTTGTTCGCACTTGTGGGGGCATTGGTCGGCATCTATGCAGTGAGTGTGCTTTTTATAACAATCCGGAGCAAAATTATGGTGGATGTCAGCCAGGAGATTATCTATGACATTCGCAAGGATCTCTTTGAACATTTGCAGAAACTTCCGTTCCAGTATTACGATGACCGTCCGCATGGCAAGATCTTGATACGTGTCGTAAACTATGTGAATTCCGTTTCCGATATGTTATCGAATGGTCTGATCAATATTGTGCTGGAATGTTTCAATCTGCTTTTTATCGTCATTTTCATGTTTCTTGTCGATGTGCAGATGGCGCTCGTGGTACTGTGCGGTGTGCCTGTGCTCGCAGTGTTCATGTTCTGGATCAAAAATAAACAGCGCAAAGCATGGCAGGCCGTATCGAATAAGAATTCGAATTTGAATGCGTATTTGCAGGAGAATATTGTGGGTGCGAGAATCACACAGATTTTTGCAAGAGAAGATGAAAACGCAGAGATTTTTAACGATTTATCGAAAGACTGCAGACGTACATGGAATACGGCAGTGCGTTACTCGAATCTCGTGTGGCCAGGCATCGATTTCATTTCCGTATTTGTGCGGGCGGCGATTTTCCTCTTTGGACTTGTCATATTCGGACAGGGAAACAAATCGCTCGGAACGATCGTGGCAATCTCAAGCTATGCTTCCTATTTCTGGCAGCCGATCATGAACCTTGGAAATATCTTCAACAACTTTATCAATAACATTGCTTATCTGGAGCGTATTTTCGAGACCATCGATGAACCGGTTACCGTAAAAGACGCAGAGAACGCAAAAGAAATGCCAAAGATTCAGGGTAAAGTGACATTCGATCATGTAAAGTTTGCCTATGATGAGACAAAGACCATTTTAAAGGATGTGTCCTTTACCGTACAGCCGGGCGAGAGCGTGGCACTGGTAGGACCGACGGGAGCCGGAAAAAGCACCATCGTCAACCTGATTTCGCGTTTCTACAACGTAAACGGCGGAAGAGTATTGATCGATGACCAGGACATCGCCGAAGTGACCATTCATTCCCTGCGCCGGCAGATGGGAATTATGATGCAGGACAGCTTTATTTTTTCCGGAACCATCGAGGACAATATCCGTTACGGAAAACTCGATGCCACAAAGGAAGAGATACAAAAGGCCAGCCGGATTGTCTGCGCAGATGATTTCATCAGCCGTATGCCGGACAGCTATGCGACCGAAGTACGTGAGCGCGGTTCCATGCTCAGCCAGGGCCAGAAGCAGCTGATCTCTTTTGCACGAACACTTCTGTCGGATCCGGCCATCCTGATCCTTGATGAGGCAACTTCCAGTATCGATGTGCAGACAGAAAAAGATCTGCAGACCGGACTGAATGCAATGCTCGAGGGACGAACTTCCTTTATTATTGCGCACCGGCTGTCTACGATCCGCAACTGCGATAAGATTATGTATATCGATGATGGAGGCATTATGGAGGCCGGAACGCATGAGGAACTGATGCAGAAGAAAGGGTATTATTACAGGTTGTATACGGCGCAGTTGGACGATGCACTCGCTGTATAAAAAGTTGGAAATCGAACGTACTTTCTGATATAATAAATGTGGATGCGGCATGTAATTCCTGCCACATCCACATTTATTGGGAGGTATCAGATGGAAGAACAGCACATCTATATTGCAATCGATCTGAAATCATTTTATGCTTCGGTAGAATGCGTCGAGCGCAAAGTTGATCCCCTGACGACCCACCTTGTCGTGGCGGATGCAAGCCGCACGGAGAAGACAATCTGCCTTGCAGTATCCCCATCTCTGAAAGCATACGGGATACCGGGGCGGGCGAGATTGTTCGAAGTGGTGCAGCGCATCCGGCAGGTGAACAGGGAGCGTGTACGCAAAGCACCGGGGCAGAAATTTACAGGGACATCCCATTTAATAGAAGAATTGAATCAGCATCCGGAACTTGGCGTCGATTATATCGTAGCGCCGCCGCGCATGGCTTTTTATATGGATTACAGCACAAGAATTTATGATGTTTATCTGCGCTATGTGGCACCGGAGGACATTCATGTGTACTCCATCGATGAGGTTTTTATGGATGTGACGCATTATCTGAACACCTATCATATGACGGCAAAGCAGCTGGCATCAAAAATTATTATGGAAATCTATCGTGACACCGGAATTACCGCGACGGGCGGTATCGGTACAAATCTGTATCTGTGCAAGGTGGCGATGGACATTATGGCGAAGCATGCCTATCCGGATGAGAACGATGTTCGCATTGCTTTTCTCGATGAGATGACATACCGCAAATATTTGTGGGACCACCGGCCTTTGACTGACTTCTGGCGGGTAGGACATGGATATGCAAAAAAGCTTCAGGAAGCGGGCCTTTATACAATGGGCGATATTGCGCGCTGCTCAATCGGAAAGCCGGGTGAGTTTCACAATGAGGAGCTGCTGTACCGGATGTTCGGTGTCAACGCGGAACTTCTGATCGATCATGCCTGGGGATATGAGCCGGTGACCATGGAGCTGATCAAAGCCTATAAGCCGCAGTCGAACAGTCTGGGCAGTGGACAGGTTCTGCAGTGTCCGTATGATTTCGAAAAGGCAAAGCTCATCGTGCGCGAGATGACGGATCTTCTCGTTTTGGGTCTGGTGGATAAGAAACTTGTCACCAATCAGATGGTGCTCACGGTAGGGTATGATATTGAAAATCTTTCCGATGCCGGGATCAGTTATCGGGGCGAAATCAAAGCGGACCGTTACGGAAGAAATGTGCCGAAGCATGCGCATGGCACCACAAATCTCATGGAGCCGACGTCCTCCACGAAGCGGATCACAGACGCAGTCATGAAACTTTATGATGAGATCGTTAATCCGAAGCTTCTCGTCCGCAGGATCAATATTACAGCGAACCACCTTGAGGAAGAAACGAAAGCAAAAGAAGCGGCATCCTTCGAACAGCTGGACCTGTTCACAGATTACGATGCCTTGATCAAAGAACGTGAAGAGGAAAATGCGAAGCTTGAAAAGGAGCGAAAGCTGCAGGAAGCGATGCTCAGTGTAAAAAACGTTATGGAAAGAATGCCATGTTAAAAGGCATGAATTTGCTCGATGGGGCAACCACCATGGAGCGTAACCGCCAGATCGGTGGACACAAGGCATAAGTAATATGAGTGACATCTATAATATCAAAACAACAAACAAATATGAAGATATTATCCATTTACAGCATCCGACATCCGCAAATCATCCGCAGATGCCGATTGAGGACAGGGCGGCGCAGTTTTCGCCTTTGCGGCTCTTACGGGGCATGAGGATGCTATCCGGGAAACACAGCGGCGGATGGAGGAACGGTTTCGGAAGATGGAACCGGGAAATGGAGAGAAAACAGGTGAAAATGAAGAATAAGAATTTAAAAAATGTAGGTGCTTTGATAATTCTTTTACTGGCAGTTATAGCAGCCATACTTATTGTATGTAAATACAGATTAGACAAAAAGAAATCTGCGCAGCCTGTTACTATAGGAAATCTGGCAAACCTTGATTCGGAGAGGGCAAATTGTGTATATGTCAGGGAAAACGGAAAATATGTGCCGTTTCTGGTTATAACAAACAATTATGAGGATGGATATACACTGCTTCTGAGAAAAAGAAATTTTGGAAGAAGCGCATAGGATGAATGACTACAGTTCCTTTTATCAAGGAAGTGAGATTGACACTTTTTGAACCGTGATTATTTTAATGAGCTGGGGAAATCCGCAAAAAAAAAAAAAATGTATCGCTTGCTATCGTGGACAGGGACTCTATAGGATCCAGCGGATCTGGTACAATAAATATAAAAAAAGACACGTTTTTCTGTTGTCGGCAAGGGAATTGTGCTATGATGTGGAAAATGAGGGAACCATTTGCATTTACCATGAGGGTATGTTAACGTAGTTAATATAACAAGAGAAAGGAAAAATATATAATGAGTAAAGAAATACCTTATAAAATTTATCTTGAAGAGAGCGAGATGCCGAAGCAATGGTACAATGTCCGCGCAGATATGAAGAACAAGCCGGCACCGATTTTAAACCCAGCCACTATGAAGCCAGTTACCGTGGAGGAGCTTGCTCCGATTTTTTTACCGAACTTGCAAAGCAGGAACTGGACGACACAACGCCTTATTTTGATATTCCACAGGAAATCCGGGATTTTTACAGAATGTATCGTCCGTCACCATTGGTACGTGCGTACTGCCTTGAGAAAAAGCTTGGCACACCGGCACATATTTACTACAAATTTGAGGGAAACAATACATCCGGAAGCCATAAATTAAATTCTGCCATCGCACAGGCATATTATGCAAAAAAGCAGGGCTTAAAAGGTGTGACAACAGAGACCGGTGCCGGACAGTGGGGTACGGCACTTTCTATGGCATGCTCCTATTTTGATCTGGACTGCCAGGTATATATGGTAAAAGTTTCCTATGAGCAGAAACCTTTCCGCCGCGAAGTAATGCGTACTTACGGTGCAAAAGTGACACCATCCCCATCGATGAACACGGAAGTAGGAAGAAAAATCAACGCAGAATTTCCGGGAACGACCGGAAGCCTTGGCTGTGCCATTTCTGAGGCAGTAGAGGCAGCTACCACACAGGAAGGTTACCGCTATGTACTCGGTTCCGTATTGTCTCAGGTGCTGATTCACCAGACTGTGATCGGATTGGAGACAAAAGCAGCACTTGACAAATACGGCATCAAAGCGGACACTATCATCGGGTGCGCAGGCGGCGGTTCGAACCTCGGAGGATTGATTTCTCCGTTCGCAGGAGAAATGCTCCGTGGAGAAGCTGATTATGAGATCATCGCAGTTGAGCCGGCATCCTGCCCGAGTCTGACCAGAGGTCGCTATGCATACGACTTCTGCGATACCGGAAAGATCTGCCCGCTCGCAAAGATGTATACCTTAGGAAGCGGATTTATTCCATCCGCAAACCATGCCGGCGGACTTCGCTATCACGGCATGAGTTCTATCGTATCCCAGCTGTATGATGACGGTTATGTAAAAAGCAAGAAGCGTGGAGCAGACCGAAGTTTTCAAGGCAGCAGAGACATTTGCAAGAGTCGAAGGAATCCTTCCTGCACCAGAGAGCAGCCATGCAATCAAAGTGGCAATCGACGAGGCACTCAAATGTAAGGAGACCGGCGAAGAGAAGAACATCGTATTCGGTCTGACCGGTACCGGATATTTCGATATGGTTGCATATCAGAAGTATAACGACGGCAAGATGTCCGATTACATTCCAACCGACGAAGAGCTGGAGAAGAGCTTTGCAACATTGCTGGTATGGCAGCAGGCGCAGATATGTCTGCCATCTCCATGCACAAATCCGGGGAAGCCTTACACAAAGCTCCATTCTTCTTACCGGGAAGACAGTAAAAGCAGACCATGTCAGACAGATTATCAATCTGACACAGACAACCAGTGCATCGTATCTCCTTTTATCGAGTCTTGATATTTCAAGAAGAAATCTTGCATTGCGGGGAAAAGAATCTTTTGCCAGGGTTGCAGAAATGGCGGAATATGCCAGAAATGAAATCAATTCTATTGGCGGTTACTATGCCTATGGGCGTGATCTGGTAAATGGAACCAGCATTTACGATTACGATGTCACCAAGCTGTCCGTTTATACACTGGATATCGGGCTTGCCGGAATAGAAGTATATGACCTGCTCCGGGATGAATATGACATACAGATCGAATTCGGTGATATCTGTAATATCCTTGCGTATATTTCCATTGGTGACAGAATTCAGGATATTGAGAGACTCGTAGGGGCATTGCAGGATATCAAGAGGTTATACAGCAGGGACAGGACAGGGCTTTTGTCCGGGGAATATATCAATCCGGAGGTGGCGGTATCTCCGCAGAAAGCTTTTTATGCAGAAAAAAAATCGCTAAGCATAAAAGATTCCGTGGGATGCATCAGTGGAGAGTTTGTCATGTGCTACCCACCGGGGATTCCGATCCTTGCCCCGGGGGAACGGATTACAAAAGAGATTGCGGAATATATTCTGTATGCAAAAGAAAAAGGATGCTCCATGCAGGGAACCGAAGATCCGGCAGTGGAATATCTTCAGGTACTGGCATGAGTGGCAACAGGAGGTAAAGATATGCAAATGTGGTTTTCGGAATATCATACAGTTAATGTAAAACTGGATGTCCGGATAGAGGAGCAGCTTTTTTCGGGAAAAAGTGAATATCAGAAGATAGATGTATTTAAATCCTATGAATTTGGAAAAATGGCAGCATTGGATGGTGAAATTGTTTTTTCCGATGCAGATGAATTTATATATGATGAAATGGTGACCCATGTGCCGATGGCAGTCCATCCCAATGCAAAAAAAAAAAATTCTGATTATCGGTGGCGGGGATGGGGGTGTGGCGAAAGAACTCATAAAATACCCGTTTGTTGAAAAGATTGACGTGGTAGAAACCGATAAAATGTTTGTGGATGTATGCAGAAAATTTTTCCCGGAGGTGGCATGTGGGTTAGAGGACCCAGAATTTCAATGTACTATGATGATGGGCTTAGATTCCTGCGTGGGAAAAATGATGAATACGATCTGATTATCAACGATTCAACAGATCCATTGGGGCATACGGAAGGACTTTTTACAAAAGAATTTTACGGAAGCTGTTATAAAGCTCTCCGGGAGGACGGAATCATGGTGTATCAGCATGGAAGCCCGTTTTATGACGAGGATGAGGCTGAATGCCGGAAAATGCACAGAAAAGTCTATAAGTCATTCCCGATCAGCCGGGTATACCAGGCACATATCCCGACCTGTCCTTCCGGATACTGGTTATTCGGATTCGCTTCTAAAAAGTATCATCCGCTGAATGATCTTGATGCAGAAAGATGGGATGCACTTGGAATGAAAACATGGTACTATACTACAAATTTACACCGGGGGGCATTTATGCTTCCAAAATATGTAGAGGACTTACTCGAAGAGGAAGAAACCCGGTAAAATAAATGATACAGGAGGAATAAAAATGAGCAGATTACTTATTATTGGATGTGGCGGTGTTGCACAGGTGGCAATCAGAAAATGCTGTCAGAACAGTGAAGTTTTCACGGACATCATGATTGCAAGCCGTACCCTGTCAAAATGTGACGATTTAAAGGCAAAACTTGAAGGAAAAACAGCTTCCAGAATTGAGACGGCAAGGGTTGACGCGGACAATGTGGAAGAATTAAAAACACTGATCCGTTCGTACCGGCCGGATGCAGTGCTCAATGTGGCACTCCCTTATCAGGATCTTACGATTATGGATGCATGTCTTGCCTGTGGAGTTGACTATATTGATACCGCAAACTACGAGTGCGAGGATACGCAAGATCCACAGTGGAGGGAAATTTATGAGAAGCGGTGCAAAAAACTGGGATTTACCGCTTACTTTGATTATTCCTGGCAGTGGGCTTATCAGGAAAAAATTCAAGGAGGCAGGACTTACCGCAATTCTTGGAAGCGGATTTGACCCTGGTGTCACATCGGTATTTACGGCATATGCGCAGAAACATTATTTTGATGAAATCCACACCATTGATATACTTGACTGTAATGGCGGAGATCATGGATATCCGTTTGCCACAAACTTTAATCCGGAGATAAATCTTCGGGAGGTATCCGCTAACGGTTCCTACTGGACGGATGGGCACTGGGTAGAAACCGAGCCGATGGAGTGGCGGGCACAGTATAATTTTGACCAGGTCGGAGAAAAAGATATGTATCTTCTCCACCATGAGGAAATAGAATCCCTTGCCAAAAATATTCCGGGTGTGAAAAGAATCCGGTTTTTCATGACGTTTGGACAGAGTTATCTTACACACATGAAATGCCTTGAGGATGTGGGAATGCTCCGGACAGATCCGATTATGGTAGACGGAAAAGAAGTGGTGCCGTTACAGGTGTTAAAAGAACTGCTTCCGGATCCGGCATCACTTGGACCACGGACAGTAGGGAAGACAAATATCGGATGTATTTTTAATGGGATAAAGGACGGAAAAAAGAAGTCTATTTATATTTATAATGTCTGCGATCATCAGGAGTGTTACAAAGAGGTCGAATCACAGGCAATATCATATACAACGGGTGTTCCGGCAATGATCGGTTCCATGATGGTTGTGACAGGACTCTGGAAAAAGCCCGGGGTATTCAATCTTGAGGAGATGGATCCGGATCCGTATATGGAAGCACTGAATAAATTTGGTCTTCCATGGAAGGTAGTCGAAAATCCGGTACCCGTGGATTGTTACAAGACAGCAGATCCTTCTGTCCATATGGATTGATGAGCCGGAGGAAAGGATGAAGATTAGTGAACTGAAAACTCCCTGCTATGTGATAGATGAGGGAAAACTGACAGAAAACCTGAAGATTTTGCATCATGTAATGCAGAGAACGGGCGCAAAGATCCTTCTTGCACAGAAAGCGTTCAGCGCATTTTGTGAATATCCCCTGATTGGAAAATATTTAAGCGGGACGACGGCAAGCGGGCTGTATGAAGCACGGCTGGCACAGGAAGAGATGGGAAAAGAAAACCATGTCTTCTGTCCGGCATATCTGCCGGAAGAAATGGACGAACTGGTAAAAATATGTGACCATATTGTTTTTAATTCCGTTTCCCAGTTTCTGGTTCATAAGGAAAAAATCAAAAAAGCAGCTGCAGGGATAAGTACAGGACTTAGAATTAACCCGGAGTGTTCTACACAGGAAGGGCATGAGATTTATGATCCGTGCGGTACAGGTTCAAGGCTTGGTATAACGAGGGCAGAGCTTGACAAAGCCATACAAAACGGTTTTGACCTGTCGCAGATAGATGGGTTTCACTTCCATACGCTCTGTGAACAGAATTCGGATGCCCTGGAAACGACACTTGATGCCGTGGAAAAAAAGTTTGGAGATCTGCTGTACGGACGGAAATGGCTTAATATGGGTGGCGGACATCATATCACAAAAGCCGGTTACGACATGGAAAAACTGGAGAACTGTATCCGGCGCATGCAGGAAACATATGACCTTGAAATTTATCTTGAGCCGGGGGAGGCAGTAGCCCTGAATGCAGGCTATCTTGAGACAACCGTGCTCGATATTGTCGAAAACAATGGGATAAAGATACTGGTTCTGGACACTTCAGCGGCATGCCATATGCCGGATGTACTCGAAATGCCGTATCGTCCGCCGCTTAAGGACAGTGGAAAAGCAGGGGAGAAAGCATATACATACCGGCTTTCTTCCTGTACCTGTCTGGCAGGTGATGTGATCGGTGATTACTCATTTGATAAAGCGATAAAAGTGGGTGACAGGCTTACATTCTGTGACATGGCAATTTATTCCATGGTCAAAAATAATACGTTTAACGGTATGCCGCTTCCGGATATCGCGGTTATGGGGGCGGATAAAGAATGCAGGGTAATCAGGAGATTTGGATATGAAGATTTTAAAGGAAGGCTGTCCTAGCCAGGATGGATTTCATATGCCAGCGGAGTATGAACCGCATAAAGGGACAATACTTATATGGCCGAAACGGCCGGGTTCCTGGATATATGGTGCAAAAAAGGCAAGAGAGGCTTTTGCGGATGTCATATGTGCCACTGCGGAATCCGAGACGGTATATCTGCTGGTGGAAGCAGGGGAGCTGGATCATGCACAAATGATCATTGAAGCTGTCCGGAAAGAAAAAAACTATCAGAAAAATTATCCGGTCCATTATATGGAAATTGCATCGGATGATGCATGGGCGAGGGATGTCGGACGACCTTTGTTGTCAATGGGCAGGGGCAGGTACGGGGAATTGACTGGTGTTTTAATGCATGGGGTGGAATCTGTGACGGATTGTATGCAGACTGGGAAAAGGATGATAAAGTAGCGTCTTCTTTTTGCCGGAAGGCAGGATATGATCTGTATGATGCGCATCCGTTTGTGTTAGAAGGCGGGGCAATCCATACCGATGGAGAGGGAACCATCCTTGTGACAGAAAGCTGTCTGCTCAGCAAAGGCAGGAATCCGGAACTTTCAAAAGAAAAGATCGGACAGAAGTTAAAGGATTATCTTGGGGCAGAAAAAATCATCTGGATTCCATATGGAATCTACAACGATGAGACAAACGGACACATAGACAATGTCTGTGCATTTACCGCTCCCGGACATGTGGTGCTTGCGTGGACGGAGAACCCCAAAGATCCGCAGTATCCCTTGTCATCTGCAGATCTTGCAATATTGGAAAAAGAGACAGATGCCAGAGGGCGGAAGCTCATAGTCCACAAAGTCCCGGTTCCGGGGAAGCCGGTTTGTATAACGGAATATGAACTTGCTGGTTTTTCCTTTGAAGAGGGGGAGGAGCAGCGAAAAGCAGGGGAGCGGCTTGCCGCAAGTTATGTTAATTTTTATATTACAAATGGAGGAGTACTGATTCCCCAGTTTGGTGATGAGATGGATGCAGAGGCTGTGAACATCATAGGGGGGCTTTTTCCCGGAAGGAAGGTATACCCGGTTTACGCACGTGATATTATTGTCGGTGGTGGGAACATTCATTGTATTACACAGCAGATACCGGCTGATTCCGGGAGGATGGGAGGAGCATGATATGAGAAAAACCACAGTGGCTGCCATACAGATGGGCTGCGGCAGCGATGTAAAAGAAAATATAGAAAAAGCATCGGAACTGATCAGGGAGGCCGCTGCACAGGGGGCGCAGGTCATTCTTCCTCCTGAACTTTTCGAAAGACCGTATTTCTGTCAGGAGAGAAGGTATGAATATTATGGATATGCAAGAACGCCAGAGGAAAATGATGCTGTCATCCATATGAAAAAACTGGCAAAAGAGCTGGAAACGGTGATTCCGGTGAGCTTTTATGAAGCCGGGGATCACAGACAGATGTTCAATTCCGTGGCAGTCATTGATGCCGATGGAAGTGTGCGCGGCATTTACAGGAAAACACATATTCCGGACGACCATTATTATCAGGAAAAATTTTATTTTACGCCCGGTGATACAGGGTTTCGGGCATTTAAAACCAGATATGGGACGATTGTGATCAACGAAGTGTTCCAGACGAATTATCCGGAAGATATTCATTTTCAGCAGCTGCGGAATGAACACTATGAAAAACTCGGGAAGATCATCACTGATTCTATTCTGCAGATTGAAGGCCGCACCTATCATCTCGAATGTCAGTCTTCACTTGACGGACGAATGGTAATCCGAATGTTTGAATATGATTTTTTCGATTGCACTGGAACTTGCGGAGAAAAAATAATGGAATATTTGAAATTGAGTTTCCACAATCATGCGTGCTGTATATTCGAAACCACCGGGAACACAGTCTGCCAAAACATCACGAAGCAATCGTGAAGTTTGCAGACGGTCAACAGATTCTCTATCGAGTTCCAATCTTGCGGGCACAAAACTATACTGTGGATTCGATAATCGAAAAACGACTGTTAATACTGCTTCCATATCATATTTTGCGCTACGAAAGTTTCCTGAAAAGTTCAGGGAGTAACAATAAAAAGCTGGAACAATTATTAGCCGACTATCAAAAAATCAGTGATGCCTTGGAGCAATGTATGGATGATAAGAAATCCTCGCTTTATATCGATTTAATTACACTTATCGAAAAGATTGCAGATCATATCATTCCAAAGGAAAATGAAAAAGTAAGAGAAAGGTTAGGTGACATTATGGGTGGTAAAATTTTGCAACTTGAATCAGAGCGATTACGCGAATTAGGAGAGGCAAAAGGCCGTGTCGAGGGTCGTGCCGAAGGTCGAAAAGCCGAACGAATCGAAGCAATTCAAAATATGATTTCACTTGGATTGACCAAAGAAAAAATTTTAACAATATATTCGGAAGAAGAATATAATGAAGCGGTGAACACAATGCTTGTGGAGGTATAACTATGCCCGATGAATTATCCGCTCCGGAAGAAAAAAGCAAAGACGGGGACCGAGAAGCAATCAGAAATTAAAGATCTTATATCTTGCAAAAATATTGCTTGAGTACACGGACGCAAAAAATGACATTACCTTGCAGGACATCATAGACAAACTGGCAGCTTACAATGTTACGGCAGAACGGAAAAGTTTGTATGATGATATTGCGCAGCTGAATGATTTCGGCATCAAAATTAAGAAAAAACACAGTATGGAAGAACTTCTCACTATCAGGTGATCAATCGCGATTTTGAACTGGCGGAGTTGAAACTTCTTGTGGATTCGGTTGCGTCGGCAAAGTTTATCACCGAGCAAAAATCCAATGAACTTATTCAGAAAATCGAGCGTCTGGCAAGTAAACCGCAGGCTTCCATGTTGCAGCGTCAGGTATATGTAGCAGGGCGTGTAAAATCAATGAACAATGGAATAATGGAAAATGTCGATGCAATCCATAACGCGATTTCTCAGAATCTTCAGATTTCCTTCTGGTATTTTCAGTGGAATGTGCAAAAAGAACCGGAACTGCGAAGAAATGGCGAACGCTATGTAATCAGCCCGTGGGGGTTATCATGGGATGATGAGTATTACTATCTGGTAGACTATGATGCAAAAGCAGATAGAATCAAACATTACCGCGTGGACAAAATGCTTAAGATCAAAGTGGAATCTACCAGACGCGAGGGCAGAAAGAAATTCAAAGAAGTGGATATGGCAGCCTACGCGAAAAAGATGTTCAACATGTTTGACGGAGAAGAACAGACCGTAGAAATATTGTGTGAAAACAGCCTGGCGGGAGTGATGATCGATCGGTTCGGCAAGGAAGTGCGGATGAGCAGAGTTGATGACGAGCATTTTAAAGTAGCGGTAAAAGTCGCTGCAAGCAAACATTTTGTGCATTGGGTCATGGCATTAGGAAGCGGAGCAAAAATCATCGGACCGGAAAATCTGGTGCATGAGGTAAACGAAGAAATCAAACGATTGGCAGAGCAGTATCGAGAAAAATTTGAGCAATAAATGATTGTTGAGGACGAAGAAATATGGCATCTTTAAGATTAAAGAAAGGGTGTGATTGTATGTTGGCAGCAAATGTACAACAAGTAACTAAACCAACTGATACTACAAAGTTGGAATTTTATCGTTTGATTGGAGAAGGTTATAAGGCAATGCAGGATGGCAGAACCAGCACAATCGATGAAGTGCGAGAAAAATTAAAAAAGAGGAGAGAAGAAACGCAATGTCATTAAGTTAAGACCACTTACAGGTCTTGACAGCTAAAATGATATTGCTATCAACTAAATCTCTATTTAGTTAAGACAGTCTAAAATTAAAAATACCTATCGCAAGAGAAATTCTTCGGTAGGTATTTTATTTTGCCTAAATATAGGCATGACAATAAGGTTGACTGTATGAAGTCAACCTAAAGAAAGGCTTGTCCAATTTTCAATTAGGCAACACGGTATACGAACCAGACCGCTGATTTCGGCTTCATATTTCGCTTATCAGAACGTCCTTCTCTGATTGGAATTGTATATGCTAATATATCAGCATATAT
>VOFC01004769.1_pt1 | contig 29700 bp, 44 predicted proteins | sample 5384161 | NCBI WGS metagenome assembly VOFC01 (sample SAMN12384722, study PRJNA508395) | human gut metagenome | isolation source: healthy gut B | host: Homo sapiens | reverse complement strand
GAGAGCGACCAAACCGTCAGCTATACGGGCGGGGACGCGGACTACAACCGTCCGCAGGGCAACAAGGTCATTATCAAGAAGATTGAGGCCCATACCGGCGAAATCATTGAGGATGACGCCGGTATTCACGCTCTACCAGTGGAACCAAGCGCGCGGTTTGTATGAAGTGAGCAAGGATTATGCCTTTGTTCGGGATGCCGAGGGCCTGTACACCATTACCAGCCTACATGACGATTGGGCGCAGTACGAAGAAGGCAATCTGTACTATGAGGATACGCTGTGCGATGTCCGTGAGGACACCAAAACAGCGATGGCGTCACAACCGAACATCCGCAATATTACACCGACTACGAGCCGGTCAATTTCCCATTGAAGATCGCGCCGTCACCACAGACGGCCAGTTCGTCGTGGTTGAATCGAAAAGTCCGTATGGGTACTACGGTGACTGGACCGGCGATGAAGATCGGACGAACTTTGAGCCGGAAGATACCGGCAAACGGGCTTATATATCCGCCTTACTGGCGATGGGCTCCACGATCACCATCGGGAACGGAAACTATAATGCCAATGTACTGACCGAGAACCAGGGGCGGCACGCTGATCGACCTGGGTGATAAGGTCGTGTCCCTGGAAGTTTTCGGGAAGCTGCGACAGAGTATCCCGAAGATGCTCTGTACAAAAACAATCCCTGGTACAGCTCCCTGACCTGGGAAAAGCGCGACGCCCTCACGGGCGGCCGCATCACAGAAGATGCCGAGTATGAAATCCAGCGGAATGGAACCCCGAAAAGGGCCAGTACGAAAAAGAGCACCCATTACCGCGTAGTCCGGCGCGACGATGGCCTGTACACCGTAAACCTTATTGATGGTGCGTTCTTCCCCCGGCTGGAAGGCAAACAGGGGTATATATTACCATCAGGCAAACGAGGGCAAATACCGTCTTGTGGAACTTACCAGCCCGGCAGGGTACACGGATGCCGCGTTGCAGGATGGAAACTGGGTCGAGCATTGGAGCCAGGAATTTGAAGTCAACGACGGGCATTTGACCTTCAGCTATACCGGGAAAGATGCCGACTACAACCAGCCCAAAGGAAACAGGCTCGTCATCAAAAATCGAGGCCCATACCGGCGAGATCATTGAGGATGACGCGGTATTCACGCTCTACCAGTGGAACCAAGCGCGCGGGTTGTATGAAGTGAGCAAGGATTATGCCTTTGTTCGAGATGCCGAGGGCCTGTACACCATCACCAGTCTGCACGATGACTGGACGAACTATGTAGAAGGCAATCTGTACTATGAGGACACGCTGTGTGATGTCCGTGAGGATACCGTCAACAGCGACGGCACGATCAGCGAACACCCCATATACTATACAGACCACGAGCCGGTCAATTTCCCCATTGAAGATCGCGCTGTCACCAACGACATGGGCAATTTGTTTGTGATCGAATCTCGAAAGCCCGTATGGGTACTACGGCGACTGGACCGGTTCCCGCGAAACACCCAACTTTGAGATTGAGGACGCCGGAAAACATGCCTATTATATCCGTTTGAACGATGACGGCTCCACGATCAGCGCTCACGGACGGCGCGTACAATGCACACGTCCTGACAGAAAATAAGGGTGGGACCCTGATCGAACTGAGCGACGGCAGCGTGGTAACGCTCGATGTTTTCAGCCCGGCGCCGGAGGAGTACGACGAAAACAATCTGTTCCGCAACTACCCCGGTACAGCACGGTCGTGTGGGAAAAGCGTGATGCGCTTACCGGCGGCCTGGTAGATGCCGACACCGAGTTTGAAATCCAGGAGTGGAACCCCGAAAAGGGCCAGTATGAAAAGAGTACGCACTACCAGGTGGTCCGCCGTGACGATGGGAAATACACTGTACATCTGATCGGTGACGCATTCTTCCCCGGCTGGGAGGGCAAACAGGAGGCGCTGTATTACCATCAATCCAACGAGGGCAAGTATCGCATTGTGGAACTGCGCGCCCCTTCCTCTTATAACTTGAAGCCTGGGAGCATAATAACTGGGTCATTGGCTGGAGCGAGAGATCGTGGTCCACCGGACCATCCCTCTTATGCGTTTGTGGGTGATACCGCAGACTACAATATGCCATACAAGACACAGGTGCTTATTAAGAAGGTCGATGAAGATACTGGTGAGTTCATCAGGCGGACACCACCTGGACGCTCTACGAGTGGAATGAGCAGAAAACAACCAGTACGAGGTCAGCCCCAACTACAAGATCATCCGCCGCGACGATGGGTATTACACAGTGACCACGCTGCACAGCGGGATTGGGAGCACTACGAGGAAGGGTATCTCTACTTTGAGGACACGCAGCAAGATACCCCGGAAAGCTACCATCGGTATAGTGACCGCCGCTTCTCCAACCAGGGAAAATTCCTGATCGTGGAGAGCAAAGCGCCCGCAGGCTACTATGGCGACCAATGGCGCAACGATGAGCCGGGAACCCATTCCACGGACACTGGCCGGACCTGGGCAAGCGCGGCTATGCGTTCACGCTGACCGAGGACAACGGCACGCTCTGGCTCACCAACTGGGACTACAACGCGAAGATCCTGTACGATGTGGACGATGAACTGGGCAATGCCACGCTGGTGCTGGCCGATGGCCGCCCACCAGCGTGATCATCGACGAGGACAAGCAGCCGGGTATGACCGCCCGGAAACCGCCAACCCGGCAAACGCGGCAAAGTACGGGTATGTGGAGTTTGACCGCAGCCAGTACAGAAAAGAATGGGCGCAGACAGGCGACGAGGAATATACGGTCGCCTACGATGCCACAACGGACGCGCCGGAGAGCGCGTCCCTGGCCGCCCCGACTCAACTGCGCTGGCAAAACGGGCTACTGTACCGCCTGAGCGACTACCGCCACCCTTATCAGCGGGCCGGTCGAGCACCAGGTCGAAACGGCTGACATCACACATCGCTGGAGGCCGTCCGGCCACGGTAGAGTATGATGTTGGCGGCCAGCCGGTCCAGCTCCAGTTGGTATCTGCCACCTGGATACAGCAACCGCAGGAAAAAGCACACGGGATATGTAGATATGGGCTATTCGCCAACACAGCCCAAATTTGAAGAAACTTCGACCTTCACGGCGGAGGACGGCACAGGAGAATTTGTCCGGCCACTTGGTAAAGGTCAACAGACCGGCGATTACCAGTGGGTCAGCACGGAGATCCCAGCCACCTATCACGGATGGCCTGACGTTAAGGGAATCTATCTTGGGGAATTTGGTCCTGCCGCACAACGACAGCGCGCCTGTATCAGGGCTATGAAACCGATATTTTTGGATTACTTGGGGCTGGACCCATCCACGCACCGTATCACGGGCGCGGCCTGGACCGGCTCCTGGCAGGGACAGCCGGGCGAAGATATGATGATACGCCCCGCAGTATTTGATCTGCAGGTCTATGCAGCTGGCTGGGTGGGTGTGTATGAGGATGATGTCGAGGATCAATCCGGCACCGCCCTTGCCACCTATCGCCTGGGCGAGGATGAAAACACCGACGGCCTGTATCACTGGCGAGTGACGGCACATTATCATCCGATGCTGTCGGCCCTGCGAGCGGCTGCCGCCGTGCTGGGCGCGTTGCCCTTCTCATTGTCGCGCTGATTGTGATGATTTTTATTCTGTCCCGCAAAAGGAAAGACGCTAAAAGCGAAAGGAGGTTCATTAAAGCTGAATAGTGATAGTGTACCTCCACGATTGTGAGGTTACACTATGTCCAGCGATTTGAGAAAAAGCGATTCGTGAAAATATATCCATCGAAGAAATTGTTCCGCGAGGAAGGATTTGAAGTAATCCCGCGCGGACGAAAACTAACCGTGAAAGGGCATGACAGCCTGGTTATTACACCAGATGAATGCGTATTTACGATGGAACAGCCGGGGTTTTGCAGGTTCGGTCATCGACCTGTATATGGGGCTGCATGGCTGTGACGCCCGCACAATGACAACGGCGCTGCGCAGCGGCTGCCGAAATATTCACGGCAGCACGCGGCGGGGCCGGAACCCGCCAGCGGGAACCGCCGAAGCCCAAAGAAAAGGTGCCGTTGAAGTTGCCCGAAAGGGATAACAGAAAATGGAGCCGGGTATATGCTTATCTGATGGCTACCCGGCAGATCACGCCGACGGTGGTCAAGTGGCTGGTACAGCAAAAGACCATCTACCCGGATGAACGCGGGAATCTCTGTTATGTAGGGCGCGACGCCCACGGTGCAGTGACATACTGTGCCGCAAAAAGGTACACTTACGCCCAAAGACGGGCAGAAAGGTTATCGCAATGTGGTGGAGGGCAGCGACTACGAGCGCCGCTGTGTGATGAACCAAAGCCCGCAGCATACCAAGCTGATCGTGACCGAAGCGGCAGTGGACGCCTGGAGCTTCGCATCTATGCTGGAATTGCATGGACTGGATTTTCAGGACTACACCTATTTGTCATTAGAATGCACCTATGAAGGCCCCTGGGAAAATACACGGAGGAAAACCCGCAGATCAAGACCATCTACTTAGGCAGGACGCAGACGAGGCTGGGCTGAAAAAGTCAGGAAAAATGTCGTGCTCTGCTGAAGGAACGGCAGCCATACACCGGGAAGGTCATTGACAAACTGCCCGATGCCAGCGCACCGGGCTGCAAAGACTGGAACGATGCTCAAATACTACGGAGCAGCAACGTATCCGGGAGCCGGTCATGGAACCGGCCTGGTCTGGAGTTGACGCCATGAAACCGTATATACACAATACAGGAAAAAATAAAAGGAGCGCATTATGCTTGACATCAACAGCTTTACAACGAGTATTAAAAACCGGTCCTGGGATGGCTGTATTATTGGCACCAATCTGATCTGCCCGCTCATTGCCGCAGCGGCAGCGATCTACAACCATCTTTCAGCTTCCGCAACTGTTCAAGGCACACCGGGAAGGTACGAGCGAAGTGTTCTGGGATTTTCTCTGGAAGGAAATCATTGGCCTTGTCGTCCTTTGTAGAACCGGCGTGATTTGGGGGGCTGCTGGCAGCAGGCGTTTTGGGACCGCCGCATAAATCATGTGCCGTGCAGGGATTCCCTGCACGGCATATTCTTTTTTGTAGAAAGGGGGCTGGAAACATGGAGGTTTTAGGCGAATATATTGTCAATCTACTCAACAACAGCCTGGCAAAGTGGCTTCAGGACCTATTTTGGGCGCAGTTACAGCGGTCATGAACTGGGTCAGCAGAAATGATCACCAATATGTGGAACATCGACGTGATAAAGGCCCTGGTGAACTGCACCAGCGGTATATCCATGGGAGTGTTTGCCGTGGGGGCCATAGTGATGTTATATGACATTGTGGAAGCCCGTTCGGAGGAAAAAGTGGTCTATATGTCTGCCGTAACGAAAAAACTTTGTGGCAGGGCTGGCCTTTGCAGTGTTCGGATCGCAGTTTATCGCTGTGATGAACCAGTCGATATTATCGCTATGCGAGTTGCTGAAAATCAGTGATTCAGTTAGAGACTTTGAAAACACCGATTTCATGAATCAATCTTTGGGGACTATTCAAGATGCCTTGACAGTCAGCCCAGGAGATCTTCTCGGTGCAATACTCATTATTTTAGTGGTACTGATCGGCAGCGGGTTTTCGTCTACAAAGCCGCCATGCGTTTTGTGCAATTCCTTACGCTTATTTTGATGGTGCCCTTGTATGTGACGAGTATTACCCGTGGGGACCAGACGGCCTTCTCTGCCTGGTTCCGTCAGGCAATGGCGGTCGGCCTGACCTATTTCTTTGAGTATTTCCTGTATGCACTGGGTATTGCGATGATGGCCAGCAATGGCTTTGCTACACCGATGATGGGTATAGCTTGCATTATAGGCATGGGCAGCGTCAGCCACACGTTGGACAAGTATGGAATGTCCAGCGCCGGACCGCACATCAACCCGACAGGCGTTGCATACTTTGCAGGCGCTGTCAAGAATATGATACGGTGATTTTCTTTGCAAATAAGTCTCAAAAACCAAACGAAACATCGTCACAAACAAGCCGTGCCTAATAGGCACAGCCACCGTAAAACTGAAAGGAGGCCCTTTTGATTGCATTATACATCACTAATTTTTTTCAATTGGTGCTAAACCTCCTCCTATATGCCATCGCAGTCGGCTATGTGTTACGCCTTGGCACAGCCATTTTATGTAAGATAAAGCATACCAATATACCTACTGACAACGGGCCTCTGTTTGTGTTCCGAAGCCTTGTTTTCCTCACATTATTGGCATTGAATCTTAAGGCAACCGGCCTCCTTGATATTTATAGTTATTTACATCGAGCCGCCTTTATCTTTTGCTTTTTCTGTACTGTCTGTTCTATACTGAAAGATATTTTGCAGTACGGAGGGTACGCTACTTGATCGATAATTTCATCGACGGTTTTTTGAGCTTTGTAGACAACGTAAAGTCCATTTTTGAGGAAGTCGGAAATTTCTTTCTGCTTCACCCCACTGTTATGTATATCACACTATTTCTTTGGGGTGTCGGAACGTCGCTGGTGGCACAAGAATATTCGAGTCAAATCGCATACTTATATACAATCTGACCGGTTTTTAGCGTATTGTGTGTATTTGTCCTATGCCTTGCACTCATGCCGTCGCTTACTGCTTTTGCTTTGTGTTTTTGCTCTTATATACGCAATCCAAGTATCGCTGACGATTATAGAATTTTCTCATTTGCCAAATGGGATCAGTTTTTTTAATTATGATAATCGTATATGTTATTATTTGGATGTTCACCGCGCTCGTTGCAGAATACGAACCCGTACAAATGGTGTTTAAGATTGTAAACACCTTCACAACGCTTTTGCCGCTATTTTGGGTAATATCCCTAATTCCAGTTTTTTTCTGTGGAGATTCTCCCCATAGAGACACTTCTTCCCGGTTACGATAACATGACTGTCATAACTATAGGGTTTAACATGTTCATTTTGCCCTTAGTGGCCGCTGGCTATTTGGCACAACTCGCCAAAGATATATACCAATACCTAAAGCAACACCATACCTCTGTGGATTGAAGGCGCGACAAATGTCGCGCCTCTTTCTTTGCAAACAAGCGCCAAAAATCAAACGTAAAGATGTTGAAAGCGATCGTGCCTATTAGGCACAAAATGTCATTCAAATCAGGCACAGCCTGGAAAGGAGCTTTCATGATAGCACAAAAATACCTTTGTCCGCCCCGGCTGCAAAAAGAAGTTTTTGCTGTGGTGGTGGACGGTGCCGGAACTAATTGGTATCGCGCTGGGCGCGGTGCTTGTTTTTATCTGCGGTCGCCGCAGATATTCATGCTCACCTGTTTTCTGGCGCTTGGTACAGCGCGTTTTGACTTTGAGAATAATCTGTTCGGCGCGCTGAAGATGCGCACTGCGTACCAATTATTTACAAAGACCTTCTCCCTAAATGTGGCGACTTCTAAAGAGGAAAAGCGCCAAAAAAAGAAGCTGCGTAAGCTGATGAAATCCAAACTCCCATACAGGAACTGTTGCAGTTTCGGTTTGGGGATAGTGGCGTCTACGGCGGCAGGGACGGCAAGGAACTGTTTCGCTTCTACCGCTATTACCCACCTAACACGGATGTCATGACTGATGAGGAGATCGCACAGGAGATCGAACAGCTCTGCCGCCTGTTCGATTCACTACGTTGCCCCTTCGTCATGTTCGGTACAGATAAGGTCGAGGACATGAGCGCGCTGAAAGCCTACTACCGCAGCCAGCCGCGCCAGTATGACCATATTATCGCGGACGTTATCAATGACATTGAGAGTACCGAGGCCCGGTCCAGCGCCGTGCAGCGAGCCTACTACTTTATCTACAAGGCACAGAACGACGATGATGACATCTACAACCTCATTGCTGGCAAGGGATATAAGATAGACCGGGTCAAAAACGAGGAACTGGCCGTCCTGCTGCGCAATTATTTGGTGCGCGAGTTCACCAATGTAGACTTGTACACGATTGCCGAAGAAGTAAAAAACTACCCGGATATGGCCAAAAGCCAAACCGGCCATTTACAACAAAGAGATCATGCGCCGCCTGTGTCCGAACCGCATCGACTTCACCAAAGACCACGCCGAGCAGTCCAGCGTGCTGCGCCGCACCCTGATGATCAAAAACTTTCCTGCGCAGATACCGCCGCGCGCACTGTACACAGTCGCCAGTATGCGCGGGACATCCTTCACGATGCGCTTTACTCCTATGCAGAAGGACAGCGCCCGCAAGCTCATCAACGAACAGCTTCGCAATAAGGCTGTAATGAGCAGCAAAAAGGTGGCCACCGAGCAGATGGACGCCATCCAGGAAGCCAACGACATCAAAAATTTTTACGCGGAAATCACACGCAACCAAAACACGGTGTACAGTATCAGCATTTATATTGAAATCTACGCAAAGACCCTGGACGCGCTGAACGACCTGGAACAGCAGGTAAAAATCGAACTGGCCGGGGTAGGAATCACCTACGACCAACTGCACTATGAGCAGCGCGGCGACTTTCAGTCGGCACAACCACTGGGCAGCGACCACTTCATTTTGTGTTCCAACAATCTGCCCAGCAAAACAGCAGCGGCGCTGTACCCGTTCAGCTATTCCAGCCTGGTCCATCCCCAGGGGATGCCATCGGGCGCACCGACCGTGGCGGCCCGGTGTATGTGGACATCTTCCAGCGGGATGATCAAATCACCAACGGCGTGTTCTTTATTTCCGGCGCTGCCGGGCAAGGTAAGAGTTACCTCAGAAGAAGATTCTCACATTCCAGGTGGTGCGCGGTGTGCATTGCTACATCATGGACCCTGAGAACGAATACAGTGATGTGACGCGCGGCCTGGGCGGTGTGGTTATCGACTGCGCCTCCGGCCACCACAAGATCAATATTTTTTGAGGTCCGCCGGATCAAGTTGGAGGATGATGAGGAGGACACCGATCTGCCGGAGATTGCCAGCAACAGCCCGATGTTTTACAGCACCTGTCCTGGCTCAAAGATGAGTTCCGTATCATGATGCCAGAAATTCCCGATACCACGCTGCGGGCGCTGATGATTCTGGTGCAGGGAATGTATGCGTCAGTTGGCATCGACCAGCAGACGGATTTTTCCCGGCTCCGGCACGAGGACTATCCCACATTCAGCACCCTGTATGGTTTCGTGCAGAAGCAGATGGAAAAAAGCGATTACCCTATGCTCACCAAAGAGATGATCGCGGAAGTGCTGCTCTATATCACCGACCCCACCTATGGTGAGTTGTCCAGCATCTTCAATGGAACGACCGCCATCGACGTGACGGGCAATCCGCTGATCTGCTTCAGCATGGGTGCGCTGCTGGAAGGCAGCGAACAGCGCCTGCAAGCCGTTGAGAACAATTTGAACACGTACATCTGGTCCATCGTGCTGCAGCGGAAGTTCCAGGTCTTGCTCTCGTTCGACGAACTGTACCTGTACCTGGAGCAGCCGTTGATGGCAAAGTACATCAGCTACTTTGCCCGGCGCAGCCGCAAGTACAACGCTTGTATCGGCGTGGCTACGCAGCAGCTCGGTGACTGCCTGGACGAATCTGTGCGCAAGTACAGTTCGCCCATTATCAATATGAGCAGCTTTAAGTTCCTGTTTTACAGCGGACAGGTCGATCTGCAGGGGATGCAGGAGGCGCTGAAACTCACCGACGGCGAGGCCGCCTGCATCAGCGTATCCAACAAACGGCATTGCTTACTCAAAGCTGGCAACGGGAAATACTACATGGAAATCGGGACCCTGCCTTTCGAGGCCGCCCTGTTCGGTGACAAGGGCGGTGTATAACGATGGCCGCGCCACAGTTCATTCTGCTGATCACGCGGGAGTTGGCGGATGAAAAACACCGCCCGCTGCTGATCGGCGTTATCCTGGCACCGCTGTTCCTGATCGGCGGTATCCTCCCCTGCTTATAGTGGGCGGACTGTCATTTTTCGCAACTACCCTGGGGACGTTTCTCACCGAGGATACGTCCCTGGTGGGCGAGACCGTGGCGGCCATGGACAAGGCCAGGGACGCTTATGTGGAGGAACAGATGGCCCTATACCGCCAGCGTACTGATCGCAACGGGAAACCTTACCGCAATGTTGTCCTGCAATGGGAAAACGGCTTTTCCAACAATGATAAAGAGATTTTGACCATTGTATCCTGCTACTATGAGCAGGACTGGGAGATCGACATGAGCGACCTGGCAAGCTGGGCCGTCCTCAAAAGTATCAGCTTTACGACCCGCGAACGCGGGCCGTATTCCTGCGGCGGGTGCCGGAGCCGGAAGGTGTGCGACGGCCACCCGACGGCAACGGAGGGACCTATCACCACAGTGATGACGCCGCCGATTGTGACAACTACCACACCGTTACTTATTGCCCTGGCGACCACTATGACGTGTATGTGACGGCCACTCTGCCCGGCTGCCAGACCTGGAACGACGAAGCCGGAGCCACCGAGCAGACCATAGCCCGGTGGGACGATTTGGTGGACCTTTCCAACACCGGGAGCAGCGCCGTCATGCAGCAGTATCAGCAGGCCGTCAGGATGGCTACGCTCAATGAGGACTGGGAAGGCTGGTCGGAACTCAATGTGGAGTGGAGCAAAGTACTGTTTCAGACTGACTGGCAGGAACTGTACGGCGTAACGATCACGCAGGTAGGGCATTACCGATTCTGGCAGCTATACGCCCGATGATAGCTTTACCGGCAATCTGCCCGGCAGCGGCAACGGCACCTTTATTCTGCCGCTGGCAAGCTACAGCTACATCTCCTGCCATTTTGGGGAAGCAGATGGGTGGACGGGTGCCCCTCACGGCGGCATGGACTTTGCTGCCGCATACGGGACACCAATTTTTCGCAGCCGCCGATGGCGTGGTCGTGAAAGCCGGATGGCACAACAGCTGGGGCAACTACGTGAAGATATACCACGGCGTTGTGGACGGCAATCAAATCTACACCCTCTACGCGCACTGTTCCTCTCTGGGCGTTTCTGCAGGTCAGACTGTGACCCAGGGCCAGACGATTGCGGCCGTGGGCAGCACCAGGGGACAGCACCGGCAACCACCTGCACTTCGAGGTGTATGTCAATGGCGCCCGCGTAGACCCGGAGGGATGGCTGTAATTAGCCGTACAAACTGCTGTATAAAAACAAACGAAGCAATGTTTTTTCTTTCTGTACTGCCGTACAGTGTGACGGCAGTTGCACGGCAACTATTTAACGTATAAACGGCAAAAACGCAAAAATATACGGCAAGCCCGAAAAAGTGATGCAGAAATGCCGTACAAACTGCCGTACAAGAAAGAGGTAAAACCGCGCTGCACTGCGGCGCGGTGTTGCTATACGGCACTTGTGCCGTATAGCTTTATCCTGCATTTTCCCAACCGCTTTGCAATTTTCATAAAATGGGGAAAATCGTTCCCCCCGGAAAGGAGCCGCACGATGGAATTATACAAAAAGACCTACCGGGTCAGTGAAGAAGCTAAAAGAATGGTGGAAGAAATAGCAGCAAAGGAAAATTGCACAGAAACCGCTGTCTTTGAGAACGCCATCCGCTGCTATCGGGATTATCTGTATGTGCAGAACAATGGGGCCTTTATTACTGAAAAGCGTAAAGCGAACCGTGCTGGCCAGCGTCAACCTGATGGAATCAAGGCTGAACAACCGCACCAACAAGGTGCTGTCGGAACTGGCGATCCAGCAGGCCATATTGTGCCAGGTCATTGCGCATGAACTGGAGGTAACCCCCCGTGCGCTGGACAACTACCGCCGCGCCGCCGTCGAATACCTCAAGATGAACGACCGGGTATTCCGACTGGAGGACATCGTAGAAGAATGACGCTGCGTTCCACAAAGAAAACGGGTGTTTGCGCCCGTTTTCTTTGCAAATAGGTGTCAAAAAATAAGACGAAGCAGCGTCCGAAAGTAGCTGTGCCTAATAGGCACAAAACGCTGTTAAGATCGGGCACAAAGCCTGTTTGACGCAGCGGAAAGAGGTGAAAAAAGTGAAGGTCAAGGCGATACTCAACTCCGGCTATTTCGCCAATGCGCGTCATGCAAGCAACTACATTGCCTATATCGACCGGCAAAGCCCCATCTTCGACCAGAATGGTACAGAAAAAAGGTGCTGTCGGCACAGGCAGACGTCGAGGCTCCCGGCAACAGCACGATCTGGTATCATGTGTATTCGCTCAACGCCAGCGACTGCGAGCGGCTGGAAGTAAACCGCAATTACATGAAAAAATCTGATCGCGCTGAAAGCCGACGAGATGGCAAAGGCGTATAACATTTCTCCAAGCAATTTGCGCATGGTATGTTCCTGGCACAACAAGGACTTCCACCCACACCTGCATTTTCTGGTGTGGTCCACCGACAGCCGGGAAGCGTTCATTCCGCACCGGGAAAAAGAAACAGACAAAAAACGCCGCGCTGAACGCGGCGACCCGAACGGTCAAGAGCTGCTTCACCAATGAGATATTTCGCGGCGACCTGGCGTATCTGAAAGAGGAAAAGAGCGCGCAGCGGATAAACTCAATGAGCAGCTGCGCAGACTGGTGTCCAGCGAGTATTTGGTGGACCGCGAGATCACCGACTCGCTAAAAACGCTGGGTAAGGAACTGCGGGCTACGAAAGGGAAACACACCTACAAATTCCTGCCACCTCCCCTCAAGGCACAGGTAGACAACGTACTGAACAGATCATGCGGCGCGACCCCATTCTCAAATCCATGTACGAGGAGTATCTGACAGCCAAAAGGAGCTGGTGCTCACCTATGCTTCTTATGAGGACACCTTTGGACAAAAAGTTCGCGGAGATCGAAAACAGTTTCTTTCACCCTTATTGCGATTTTGAAGAACGCCGTGCTGGCCGCGCCGAGGTCACGCGGCACAATATCATCATACAGGCTGCCGAGCGGTACGCCGGGCCAGCAGTACGGAAAAAATAGCTTCGCACAGTGCGCCCCAAAAGTCAACGTCGGCGCAGGCAGTGGATCGAAACGGTACTGTCCCTGCTCACGCGACAACTAACACATCCCCGCCGCACGGCGGGCCAGCAGTACAGGAAAAAACAGCTTCGCATGGTGAACAGAAAAAGTCAACCCCGGAACAAGACCTTGCAATGAATACGCAGCCATCCGATTCAGATGGAACCGTGGATGGGTCCGACTACAGAGAGAAAAGCCCTGGCTATGCAGCACAGAATATGCTGTATCGCCTGGCGAAAACCTTAAACTTCGACCGGCAGCAGGCACAGATCAGGGAACCGGGCGCACCGGGCCGCCAACGGCCTGACGGGCGAAAAGCAGAATGTGCGCAGGCTGAAAACCGGCCTTGCAGACGAGCGAAACCTGTCCGCGATGGAGCGGTGACGGACATTTTGTGCCTATCAGGCACAACCGATTTACGACGTTACTTCGACTTATTTTCGACGCTTATTTGCAAAGGAATACGCGCATTTCACCGTCGAAAATCGGTATTTATTCAAATTACCCCTTGACAAAATCATGAGATTAAGCGAAATTGTATGCAGAAACACAACAAAGACACAGATGGAGGTACACTATGGACTTTACTATGCAGCAGTTGGAAGATATGGACGAACTGGACCGCCTGTATTTATTTGAGGATATTCCCGAAGAAGATCTGAAAGCGCACATTGAAAGCCTGCCGGAAGATGAACGGGAGGCTCTGCTTGCGCTGATTCCCGAAGAGGTCCGCTGTGATATGGGCTATGCTTCGGATCAGCAGGAGATCTTTTCGGAGATATCTACAAAATTCAATATAACTTGGCCGAAACCGGAGGATTTTGGCGGGTTCAGCGGCAGATACGGACAGAAGTATAAGGACTGGCTGGAAGCCTACTGCCCGGAGGAATTCTGGGAACTGGTCTGTAAAAAGAACTTGGTGCGGTCTGCAAGGCAAAAAAACGAGGAAGTGGCAGACTTCATTGACGACACAGTAAAGGCGCTGCTCGTGAAGAACCCCGCCCCGGATCAGAACACGCACTTTCTGGAGCATGTGGGCCACATGAACGCCTTGCAGGCGCAGGCAGAGGAAAATGGCCGAGCCGCTGATGTTCGGCGGCTGCCAGCGGGGCGAACTGGGAATACCTAAGATGGCACATCCGGTTGCGACTATTGGCCGGGGGAAAAATATGTTCTTCAATGGGACGCAGGAGGACTGGGAAGACTGTGGAAAGCCCGATGAAATCTTCCCGTTTTTTGAGCAGTTTTTCCGTTTGCGCATTTACAAACAAATAGACGAATCGAAAGAGCAGACTTCGGTCTGCTCTTTTTTTATTGCCTGAAATAAAAAACAGGAGGGTCAACGTTTATGCCGAACCTAACACTGTATGAGCAGTTGGAAAAATCGCATAGAAAAACGCTGCGGGAAATTGCCGGTGACAGCGATTCATGGAAAAGGTTTCTGGATTCAGCCGGATACACCTACCGCCAGTCGTTCAAAAATCAGGTCGCCATGTATTCGCAGAAGCCAGGAATGAAAGCGGTTCTCACAGAAAAGCGATGGGAAGATATGAACCGGGCTGTAAAAGGCGGCACGACAGGAGTGCGGATTTTTGATGACAAGAGTCCCAACCATATCTCCTATGTGTACGATTATGCCGACACGGTTCCCGGCTCACCGCCTCTGGCCCCCGTCCCTGGACGGTACACAAAAACAAATCTGAATTGCACTGCATAATCTGCTGAAGCGGACCGGGGAAAAGAACCTGACAGTTACATACGCAGCCGGGTCCAGAAGATCGTGGATTCTGAAGTTCTGCCAAACGCAGCCCCGTCTGTGAAAAAGCCGCGCTTCAGCACTGTCTGGAACAGAGCGCGATGTATGTCGCCTGTAAGCGCCTGGGCTTGCCGACGGATGATATAGATATCCGTTCGTTTTCTTTTGTGGTACAGTACCAAAACCGTCCTAAAGTGCTGGAAAACTCGGAACACTCCTCAACCACACGCTGCGGGCGTGCCTGGAGCCGGTCCGCAGTGTGGCCTACCCATGAACATGACCATGCCCGCGCCGGAGGAGATCGCCGCGCAGGCAAAACAGCCGGAACCCTCTGCCGCCCCGGCAGTAGAGGCTGCCCCTCAGCCGCCGGACCTTACAAAAGCGTCCGTGCGCCTCGATGGTGATACTATCACCATCGGCAACGGTGAAGCTACGCATGAAATCGACGTCGCCGTTTCGGACGAGGACCACGCCGCGATGCTGGAACTGGCTAAAAAACAAAACAGCCTGTGAAGCACCGGCCGCCCCAGGCCGCGCCGGACACCAGATATGAGCAACTCTCATTGGATGAAGCGCCGGCGCAGAATGCCGCAAAGGACTATGGTTTTGAGTACCAGCTACTGGATCGACTGCGTACCGACTGTGACTACTTCCTGGGCGCTGGCAACAGATCGGAAAAAAGCAGTTGTGGGCGGGCAGCGTCCAGGGGCAAATCGCAAAAAATGCGGGAATTGTACGATCTGCTCCCTGAAAAGCCGGAATGGCTCACGCTGGATGACATCAGCAAGTATGCGCAGCGTATGGAGAGCGGCGGTGTCCTGTCCCCGGCAGAGACCGCCGCAACACCCCGGATAGCGCGGCAGATCATGCCGTGGAGATCCCGGTGGACGGTGAATGGAAAAATTCCAAACGGTAAAGGAAGCTGAACACGCTGCTTATCAGGAATGGATAAAGGAAGGCCGCAAAATGCGGTCAATTACATATCCACTGGCGACGCCATTCCATCAGGCGGCCCCAAGGCCCGGTTCCAGGACAACATCGCTGCTTTGCGGCTGCTACAGCATCTGGATGCTACCGGCCAGCAGGCACTCCCGGATCAGCAGCGAGGGCTGGCCCGTTATGTGGGCTGGGGCGGCCTGTCCGACGCCTTCGACGGCAAAAAAGCCGAGTGGGCAGGGGAATATAAAACGCTGAAGGAACTGCTGCCCGCACAGGAATATGAAGCCGCCCGCGCCTCTACCCTGACTTCGTTCTATACGCCGCCGGAGATGATCCGCACCATGTATGAAACGCTGCAGCGCTTCGGCCTGAAGGGCGGCAACATCCTGGAACCGAGCATGGGCGTGGGCGCATTCTTCGCCAACCGCCCGGCGTCCTTCGATACGAACGGCACGATGCTGTACGGCGTGGAACTGGACCCGGTCACGGGCGCATCGCCCAGCAGCTTTTTCCTAAAGCAAACATCCAGATCACGGGCTATGAAAAGGCGTCGCTGCCGGACAGCTTTTTTTGACGCGGTGGTGGGCAATGTGCCTTTTGGGCAGTACAAAGTAAACGACCCTGCCTTCAACCGCTACAATTTCCTGATCCACGATTACTTTGCGGCAAAGAATATCGACAAGCTGCGCGTGGGCGGTATCCAGGCCATCATCACCACAAGCGGGACGATGGACAAGAAAAAGCGAGGATGTGCGCAGGTACCTGGCCGCCCGCTGCGACCTGATCGGCGCGGTGCGGCTGCCGAATACCGCATTCAAAGCGGCGGCAGGCACCGAAGTGACCGCCGACATTCTGTTTTTGCAGAAGCGGGACGGCGTACTGTCGAACCCGGAAGCCGACTGGCTCCATGTGGGCCAAACCGCAGACGGCATACCGATGAACCAGTATTTCATCGACCACCCGGAAATGGTCTGCGGTGAAATGCAGATGGTCAGCGGCCCCTACGGGCCGCGCCCACCTGCCAGCCTGATACAGATACCAGCCTGGAAGAGCAGCTGCGCAGCCATGGGCCGCCTGCAGGCCGTCCTGCCGGAACTTGCGCCGCTGGCCATTGGTGATGAAGAAAAACGCGGCCAGCTCGAAGGCTATTCCTGCCGATCCGGCTGTGCGCAATTACAGCTATTGTGTGCGGGACGGAAAAATCTATTTCCGGCGTGACTCTCTCATGGGAACAGACCCCAACGCCATGACCCGGCAGCGAATTGAGGGTATGGTGGGACTGCTCTCTGCCACACGGGAACTGATCCAGGCGCAGGTGAACGACTTGCCGGAGGAGGAGATCGCACGTTTGCAGCGACAGCTTTCCCGGCAATATGACGATTATGTAAGCAAATATGGCCGCCTGTACAGCCGCGCCAACAACGCCGCGTTCCACGAGGACAGCGGGTACAGCCTGCTGCGCTCTTTGGAAAGAGTGGACGAAGAAGGAAATTTTGCAGGCGAGGCGGATATGTTTACAAAGCGCACCATCCGCCCGACGCGCGTGATCGATCATGTGGATACCGCCGCTGAGGCGCTGGTGGTGTCGCTTGCCGAACACGGCGGCATCGACCTGGCGTATATGCAGCAGCTTTCCGGCAAAACGCAGGAAGAACTGGTGAAGGACCTGTCCGGCCTGATGTTCCGTGTGCCCGGCATGGGAACGGAAGAAAATCCGGTCTACCAGACCGCTGAAGAATACCTGTCGGGCAACGTCCGGCAAAAAGCTGGAACAGGCCCGCCAGGCTGCCGCGCTGGACCCGGTGTACCGGGCCAACGCGGACGCCCCTGGCCGCTGTGCAGCCCAAAGAACTGACGGCGTCGGAGATCAACGTGCATCTGGGCACCACCTGGATACCTGCCGACGATGTGCGGCAGTTTGTCCTGGAGCTGATGCAGCCCAATGCCTGGGTGGCGCAGCACATCCAGGTGCATTACGAGCCGGTCACGGCCCCGCTGGAGCGTGACCGGCGGCAGGATGGACAGTGTGAACGTCCGCGCCACGGCCACCTACGGCACAAAACGCCGGTCCTTTACGATCTGTTACAGAGCAGCCTGAATATGCAGCCCGCGAGGGTAGACGACTATGTGGAAGAACCAGACGGCAAAAAGCGGGCTGTGCCCAACGTGAAGGAAACACGTCTGGCGCAGGATAAACAAAAGCAGATTGAGGCCGCGTTCCGGGATTGGATATTTAAGGACCCGGACCGGCGGCGTCGGCTGGCCGCCTACTACAATGAACACTACAATAACCTACGCCCACGTGAATATGACGGCAGTTTCCCTAACTTTCCCCGGTATGAACCCGGAGATCACGCTGCGGCCCCATCAGCGCAACGCGGTGGCTCGCATCCTGTTCGGAGGCAATACGCTGGTAGCCCATGCGGTAGGCGCTGGCAAGACCATCGTCATGGGCGCGGCGGCTATGGAGAAGAAACGCCTGGGCCTGTGCAGCAAGACCATGATCGTCGTGCCCAATCACCTGACCGAACAGATCGGGTCCGAACTGCTGACGCTGTATCCGAACGCCAATATCCTTGTGGCGGCAAAGCGGGATTTTGAAAAAGGACCGCCGTAAGCTGTTCTGTTCGCGCATTGCCACCGGCAATTATGATATTGTGATTTTGGGGCACAGCCAGTTCACCGGCTGCCGCTGTCCGATGAACGGCAGCAGCAGTTCCTGCGCGATGAGATCGAGCAGTTCACGGAGGTCATCAATGCGGCAAAAAAAGAGCGCACCGGGCAGGAATTGTCTGTAAAGCAGCTGGGCGGGCCAAAAATCTCTGGAATCGCGGCTGGAAAAGTTGATGGACGCCCCCAAAGACGACGCAGTGACCTTTGAAGAACCGGGCGTCGATTCACTCATGGTGGACGAAGCGCATCAGTTCAAAAATCTGGCCGTGCAGACGAAAATGCAAAATGTGTCGGGGATTACAACCGCTGAGAGCCGGAAAGCCACAGACCTGCTCATGAAGTGCCAATACCTGACGAGATCACGGACGGCAAAGGCGTTGTGTTCTGCACCGGCACGCCCATCAGCAACTCGGCTGCGGAACTCTACACCATGATGCGCTATATACAGGCGGATACCCTGCGTGAGCATGGCCTGTACGCCTTCGACGCATGGGCGGCCAACTTTGGCGAAACGGTCAGCGCTATGGAGCTGGCCCCCGAAGGGACCGGCTACCGCATGAAAACGCGGTTTGCCAGGTTCAACAATCTGCCGGAACTCATCAGCATGTGGGAAGCTGGCTGCGGATGTACAGACAGCCGACATGCTGAAGCTGGAGGTGCCGGAACTGGAAGGCGGCAAACCGACGGTCATCATGTGCCCGCCCACGGAGCTGCAGAAGCATACCATCCAGGCACTGGGCGAACGGGCCGAGGCGGTGCGCGCGGGCAGCGTGGACCCTCATATGGACAATATGCTCAAGATCGTGCGCTGCTAAGCGCAAAGTGTATCTCCCCGCAGGGGGACATTATTAAAAGTGAATAATGGAACAACCAACCTACCTAGCGAGGAAACTCAAAGGGGACAATCGCATGTTGGTAAAGCGGATAAGGAGTTAATCGAAAGACTTCGACGCTCCGCAAGTTCCGTGTCCTATGGTTAAAGCTATACTGCCTGAACCTTAGTTCCGACTTGGTGCACAGCATCGCCCACCGGAAAGCGATTGATACCGGTGTCATTGTATGCTCGCTGTTGTTGATTTTGGGCGAGTAACTTTTTGCAATGAAAAGAGCGCACAATGAGTGTGAATAAAGGAACGAAAAAAGGAACCTAAGGGATGCTCGATACGTACACTTTTGACGAATGGCAGGATTGCCTAAAGGGGCGACCCCATGGCAACGGGTCACCATAGTAGTCAGAGCAAGGAAAGCCTTGTACACGGCGAAGGGTGACAGGTAATTTAGACTTAGTTAGAAAGGAGTAGGTGCGTGAGATGCGTACAGCCCAAACTGTTTTAACGGTCATTCAAGAACGTGGAAAACAGCACAAACCCATTGAAAGAGTTTACAAACTCTTGTTCAACCGGGACTTCTATCTGAATGCCTATGCTAAGTTATACCCGAATAACGGAGCAATGACAAAGGGTGTTACAAATGAAACGGTAGATGGAATGTCCATTCAGAAAATAGATAGGATGATTGAACTTCTCAGAGAAGAAAAATATCAGTGGAAACCGGCAAGACGTGAATATATCCCAAAGAAAAACGGGAAGAAACGTCCTCTTGGTATTCCTGCATGGGGAGACAAGCTATTGCAGGAGGTAATGCGAGAAATATTAGAAGCGTATTACGAACCGCAATTCAGCAATCATTCCCATGGATTCAGACCCAATAGAGGATGTCACACAGCGTTGCAGGAAATTCAGATTTGGAAAGGAACCCGTTGGTTCATCGAGGGAGACATATCCAAATACTTCGATACGATTGACCACGATGTTCTCTTGAAAATTCTTGAGAAGAATATCCATGACGGAAGGTTTCTTCGCCTTATCTCCAATATGCTGAAAGCTGGCTATTTGGATGATTGGAAGTTCAATCAAACAATCAGCGGAACTCCACAGGGAGGGGTTATCAGCCCTCTACTGGCAAACATCTACTTGAATGAATTTGACCAGTGGTTAGAGAATACGCTAATTCCCCAATATACAAAGGGTAAGCGGCAGAAATCTAACCCTGCATACAACAGGATGAACGCTGAAATCAGCAAAGCCAGAAAGAATAGAGATATACAGACTTCCCACAAACTTGAGGTAGAACGGCGAAATATTCCGTCAGTTGACCCGTATGATGAAAACTATCGCAGATGCAGATATGTTCGCTATGCTGATGATTTTCTCATCGGTTTTACAGGCTCCAAAGCTGATGCCGAGGAAATTAAGGCGGCAATGCACAATTTCCTTGAAAATGAGCTTCATCTGGAATTATCGCAGGAAAAGACCTTAATTACCAATGCAAGTAGTCAGGCGGCTAAGTTCCTGGGTTACGAAATTAAGGCACAAAGGGCTAATGACTACATCGACCCCAAAGGGCGCAGAGGTGCAAACGGTGCCATCGCACTACATGGCCCTGCAAAGGTTATTGAGAGCAAGTGTCAATCCTTCAAGCGAAATGGAAAGGTTACTCATAGAAATGCGTTGCTCCAAGATGATGATTTTTCTATCGTGCAACAGTTTCAAGCGGAGTACCGTGGGTTGGTTCAGTATTATATCCTGGCACAAAATCTGTCGTGGTTTTTCTACGCTGTATTGGGTAATGGAAACTTTTTGCTGAAAACATTAGCCTGTAAACACAGATCTTCTATGAAGAAGCAAAAGAAAAAGTACAGAACCACAACTACAAGCACAAGTGGAAAAGAAGTCCCCTGCTTACAAGTGGTCGTGCCACGGCCCGGTAAGAAGCCTCTTGTTGCAACTTGGGGTGGTATCCTCCCTTGTCCACAAGCGCAAAGCCATTATTGAGGACAAGCCTTATAAAGGTGTATGGCGGACGAACGGAGCTTGTAAAAAGACTGCTGGCAGATACCTGTGGAATTGTGTGGAAGCAAAGAAAATATTGAAGTACACCACATTCGCAAACTTGCTGATGATGTGAAGAACAAGGGGCTGCTTAACGCTCCCACATGGGCGCAAGTTATGGCAGCAAGAAACAGAAAAACGCTTGTGGTATGTCGGGGAATGCCATGTAGCAATCCACAATGGAACAATAAACAAACCACTTTCTTGAAATTAAATTACTGGGGAGCCGGATGATGCGAAAGTATCAAGTCCGGTTCCGTGGGGGATAACGGAAAAGGAGCATAGCTACCTCGCCGGTATCCTACCCGACACGACGGACGGCAGGAAGCTGGCACTTGACCAGCGGCTGCTCAACCCGGCCCTGCCGGACGATCCCGGCAGCAAGGCCAACGCCTGTGCGGACAAGGTCTACGAGATTTGGGCGCAGACGCGGGAACGGCGGTCTACACAGCTGATATTTTCCCGACCTGGCCACGCCGGGGACCGGCGCGTGGAATGTGTACGACGACATCCGGGATAAGCTGATCGCAAGAGGCGTCCCGAAAGAGGAGATCGCCTATATCCACGACGCGAACACCGACGCGAAAAAGGCGGCGCTGTTCGCCCGTGTGCGCGCTGGCAAAGTGCGCGTGCTGCTGGGCAGTACACAAAAAAATGGGAGCCGGAACCAACGTGCAAACCAAATTGATTGCACTCCACCATCTGGATGTGCCCTGGCGGCCCTCGGATATTGAGCAGCGCGAAGGTCGGATTCTGCGCCAGGGCAACGAAAACAAACGCGTGCAGATATTCCGCTACGCCACGGAGGGCAGCTTCGACGCCTACAGCTGGCAGCTCATTGAGAACAAGCAGCGCTATATCAGCCAGATCATGACCAGCAAGACCCCCGCCCGCTCCTGTGAGGACCTGGACGAGGCAACGCTTACTTACGCTGAAGTCAAGGCGCTCTGTGCGGGAAACCCTCTCATCAAGGAAAAAATGGACCTGGACAACGAAGTGGCGCGGCTCAGCACGCTGCGCAGCGCCCACAATGCGCAGATCTATGAATTGCAGGACCTTGTCTCTATCGGGTATCCGGCAGCAATCCGGCGCATCGGCCGGGGGTTGGACGCCCTGCGGCAGGACGCCGCATTGTTTTCAAAGCAGCCTGCGCAAAGACGATAAGGGGAACGAGATGTTCTCCGCCGTTATCCAGGAGTGACCTATACCAAACGCGCCGATGCCGACGCCGCGCTCCTGGAAGCCTGTAAGGCGGCCGCAGCCGGTGCAGGCGAGAAGAAGATCGGCCGGTATTGCGGGTTTGACATCTGTGTGGGCTACGACCCGAAGATCATTGGATTTGCGGGGTATCTGCAGGGCGAACAGCGCTACAGGATCGAATTGAACCCGAAGCAGAACTTTTTCCTCTTTCCGCGCGGTGCTGGAAAACATATCCGCTCAGATCCCGGTAAAAATCGCCGCGCGCGAAGAGATAGAGAAAAACATTGAATCTGCCAAAGAGGCGGCCAAACAGCCATTCGCCTATGAAGAAGAATTTCAGACCAAGCTGGCCCGGCTGAATGAACTGAATACTGCTGGACCAGGGAAAAGCAGGAACTCGTACAGAATGAAAAAGGGAGAATCGTATGCAGAAAGAAAATGTGAATCTTCATGCAGAAGAAAATGAAGATTGGGGAAGCTTCTACAGTCGAGCCAGCCGCAAAAAGCTGCCCGCAGGATGGAAATGGACGATGTACAGTGATGGAAGCGGCAGATTGAAGGCCCGGATAAACAGAGTCTGTATTCGTATGATCGCATGACTTACGCCAGTGCAGGGGGAAATCGAATATCGCAAAAGCAACAACAGTTCATGGGATGTTTTCCCGGAAGGCTCTCTGGACAGATTTCGCGAATGGGCTGAGCAGCAACTCCTGCAGGAATTGAAGAAGGAACCGCTGCAATATCAGGAGTTTTTGAGCATCAAAGTCATCAGGATGATGAAATTGAAAAGAACCCATTGGATATGGAGGACGCAGCCCGGCAGGCCGGGCTGACGGTGCAGCGTGACCAGGACAAGCCGGGCGCAGCCTACTTCGACGCAGACCAGAACGTGATCCATGTATCGGACGCCGGTTCCGAGGAAGATGTGCGGCTCAGTGAACTGAAGGGCTACGCGGACGCCGTTATCCAGCGCACAGCGACGGTGGAGCAGCCGGTCCGCGACCTGGAGAGCGCGTCCCTGGCGGTGATGCTGGCGGCACGGTATGACGTTGGGGTAAGTGACCGGCTGTCGCAGCAGCTGGCGTCCGCCCATGCGGAGGCCGTCAAATGCCGACGTTCGACTTGCCGGTCACATTGCAGCGTCTGGACAAAGCCCTGATTACTGTGACCACTTCCTGGCCCATGAGCAGGAAAGAGCGCTGGAGCAGGAAGCGGAGAATGAGCCGGAGCCGGAACAGGTGACGGAACTGTCGCCCCAAAGCCAGGCGTTCATGATGGACCTGTAAGGAGGAGATGATTTTTTTGAAAAGAGGTTTGCGGCCGCTGCTGACGATCGTGATCGTATACGCCCTGGCAACGGCCCTGCAGATGGGGGCCGGGTATGCACCGGGCGATGGGCTGCTGTCCTGGCAAAGCTGCTGGCGGCTCTGCTGGCCGCAGCGCTGGTAGAGATGTACAACCGCGCGCCGCTGGCGGTAAAGGATGTGCAGGCCGGGCACGGCCAGCACGGCGACGCGCACTTTATGGATGATGAAGAAAAAAGAAGAAAGTGTACGTTGAGGTCCCTCATGGCAGCGAGAAAAACGCCGGGGATGCTGGTGGGAGCCACCCGCAGTACCTGGCTACTCGACATCAGCGACCAGTCCGTCCTGATGGTGGCCCCGCCCGGCGCGGGCAAATCCACCAGCGTATATATCCCGACCATTACTTACAATGCCCGCGTCAACCACAACACCAAAAACGGTAAAGGCGTCGGGAATGGAGCCAGCATGGTGCTGGTATCCGTCAAGGACGATCTGTACACCATCACCGGGCCGGAACTGCGGCGCTGCGGCTACCGCGTGCTGAAGCTCGACCTTCGAAATGTGTTCAGTTCCTGCCATTTAATCTGCTGTATCGCGTCAACGCTGAGATTGATGCCTGGCACAAGGAACAGGACGCCAGGCGGAAGGCCGTGCATTACGCCACCGCAGAACGGTATGCCAAGACCATTGCCAGTGCCATTATAGGGGCTACTGGTGGTGCCGGGAGCGGTGACAACAGCGAGTATTTTAACGAGACAGCTCGTGGACTGATAACGGGCCTTGTACTGCTGGTATCGCAGTACGGAAAAAAGAAGCGGAACGGCACATCGTCAGTGTGTTCAACCTCATCGTGGAGTTGGCGGGCGCGGACGCGCCGGAAAGGGCACTCAGGTCCAGCAGAGCCGCCTGGCCGCCATGCTGGAAAACGTCACTGACCGGCGTATCAAGGGGCTACGTGGCTACCACGACCAGCGCGGACATCCGCACCACCCTCAACATCATCAGTTCGGCGCTGGCCAAGCTGCTGAAATTTGTTGACATGGAATTGGAGCAGCTGATCTGTTCCCATGACAATGCGCTGGATGCGGAGCGCTTCATCGAAACGCCGACTGCGGTTTTCTTTGGTTGCACCGGACGAAAACGAGACCCGCCATTTTCTTGCATCCCTGTACATCCGTTTCCTGACCGATGACCTGATTGCTCTGGCCGAGCGCCAGGGCGGGCACTGCCCTCGTCCCTTCTTTTTCTTCCTGGACGAGTTCGGTAACTTCCCCGCAATTCCCGGCGTCACCAGCCTGTTTTCGGCCATCCGCAGCCGCGGCGGGCGTCTGCTGGTGGCTGTGCAGAGTTACAGTCAGTTCCTGCTCAAATACGACAAAAACGTGACCGAGATCATCAAGGAAAACTGCCAGATCCTGCTCAACACGTTTGTATCGCCATCCGCCCAGGATACCGCATCAAGTATCTCCAAAATGCTGGGCGACGAAACTATCCCTGACCGGCTCCACCTCCAAGTCTGACGGCAAGACCACCAGCAGCCACCAGCTTATGGGCCGCCCCCTTGTTTCCCCGGCTCAGATGGTACGCATTGAGCGTGACACCTGGATCGTTGAAAAAAGCGGGCTATGCGCCCATGAAAACGCACCTGGAAGGCTACTGGAAATATCTTAGCCTGACCGCCGAAGATGCTATAAAGAGCCGGAAAGCGACTACCAGGAGGTGCGGCTGCTCAGCGTTACAGATATGCAGCAGGCTCTGCAGTACAGTGCGGACCTTGCCCCGGCTGAACACAAAAAAGCAAGTTGGCCGCCAACAGCAAAAAAAGGAAACATCGCAACCAGAATGGCGAGCTGTACCCCGGCAAGTTTGACACCTGAGACCCGACATAAGCACAAAGCCCCAGGCAGGAAAGGCCCTGCCTGGGCGTTTTTTATAAGGAGAAGTCTATGTTTATCAAACTATATAATGCGCTCTTTTGATTTTGGTTTGAAGCCCAAAGAACTGAAGGTCTACGTGTACCTGTCTGCCTGCCAGAACTGCCTGGGCACGGCCACGGTGCGCAGCGCCACCGTCCAGGAGCGGTGTGGCATGAGCGAACACACGGTGCGCACCGCCATTGCCGGACTGGCCCAAAAGGGCCTTGTGACCGTGTGCCCCGGCGTGACCGCAACGGCCAGCAGATCGCCCACGCCTACAAGCTGCGGTATCTGAGCGGTGGCTGGTGCAGGCTGCCGCTGGACGCACTTTCGCCTTACCCGCACGGGATTTCGCGGTGTATGCCTATCTCTGCAGGTGCGCCAACCGTCTTCGCAAAGGCATTCCCGTCTTTCACGCACATGGCCAATGCGCTGCGCGTAGCCGTGACTACCGTGCAAACGGCCATCAAGAATCTGGCGGCGGCTGGGCTGCTGCTGAAGGCGGCGTTCCGCGCGGGCAAACACAAACCTGTATATCCTGGTCGACGCAAAAAAAGAGGCCGCCTGCGGGCAACCAGGAACAGCCGTGCATAAAGCACATAAGAACAAAATTACTATACCCTTTTTTGGGGAGGGCTTGTCAAGTGCGCCGTTTTTTGGGGATGCAGTATGCCAAATTTTGCGGAGCAGTAATAAGACTAACCCTACTTACAGTACAGAAGGAAGAACTATATCTCCAGTAGGAGGATACTAACGGGAGAAGCGCCCTGCGCAGCCGGAATGCAGGGGCGAAGTGTACTCGGCGGGCCAGGAGTTGATCGGCGGGCGCGGCGATATTTTTTCCTTTGTACCGCATTGCAAAAGCCTTTGGCAAGCAGCTATAATTTGGGACAGGAGGATGCAAAATGATGATGGTGGTAATCAAATTCAAGCCGGAGGGGAAGGAGTACCTGTTCGGCGTGCCGGAGGACTACAAGGGCAAGCGGCAGATCAAGCCCGGCAGTCTGGTCCGTGTCCCGTAAACGGCGGGAAGAAAAAAAGGCGCTGTTCCCCGTAGTTCGGGTGGTTGAGGTCGATGTGCCACCGGAGAAGTTAAAGATGATCGGCTACCCGCCACGCCAACTCGCGCAGAACTATAACCGCCAAAAGCGCCGGGCCGCACACCAGGGAGGCATCATCTATCTGGCGAAAAGGGATAAGGCCGCAAAGCGGGCCATTCTGGGCGGGCGGCCCATCGACCTGGCCTGGGCGGAAGAAAAGGCTGCCTGGATCGAGGACGATCTGGACATTGAGCCGTATCTGGCGAAAGGTTACGACACCGACGAGGGTCTGCCGAAGCTGCGTGAGTTACGCCTGGCTATGCGGATGGGCTTCGACGAGAGCGCCTACGACGATCCGACGCTACCGCTGCACATCATCAAGAAGCGCCGCGTACATCAGCTGCGGGACTGGGCCAGAGAGCAGGCCTGCTGCCGCCCATGTACTATGAGGACCCGATCCACGGCATCACCAAGGACCAGTTGCGGGAATTGCTGATCGGTATGGCAAACGGCATCATGCCGGACACCTACGGCCTGAAGCTCATCAAGCTGCACAAGTGTGCGCCCCGTGTGCTGCGGGAAATGCGCTTGTGCCGGGAGGCCGGTATGACCGGCGACCAGATCCGGCCCTACTGGGCGTTGGGCCTTGAAAAGCTGCGGGAAGTGCGCGCAGCTTTCCTGCAAGAGCAGCGCGGAGCAAATGTTTCAAGAGATATTGGACGATGAATGACCCGCTTTATTCCACAGGCTGTGCCTATTAGGCACAGCCTGTTTTTACGTTCACACGCCAATGTTTGAGTACTTCTTTGCAAAAAGCGAAGTCCATAACACGGCAGAGATTTATCATACAGGCTCCCTAAAAAAAATGTACAAAAATTGTACGCCCCTCTTGACAAACGCAGCAGTGTACGCTATAATGTACATGTAAGGAGGGGAGCAATATGTTGAACACCAATGTTTCTAACTTTCGGAAAAATATCTTTGGTATCCTTGAGCAGACAGTAAAGTACAACGAACCTGTGAATGTCAGCACCAAAGAGGGAAACGCCATCATCCTCAGCGAAGAAGATTATAATGGGCTGATGGAAACGCTCTATCTTTCCTCTAATCCCCAAGTACGGGACCAGATCATCGAGGGCCTCAACACCCCGCTGGACGAGTGCCTGCCGGAAACTGAGGTGGCCTGGTAATGTACAGTATCGTCTACACCAAAAAAAGGCTGCCGGGGACATTCCCAAGCTCAAAGCTGCAAGGCTGGACAAAAAAAGCCAAGGCGCTGATTGATCTGCTGCGGGAAAATCCCTATCAGACCCCACCGCCGTATGAAAAAAGCTCGTGGGTAATTTGAAAGGGGCTTATTCCCGAAGGATCAATATCCAGCACCGACTTGTCTACGAAGTCGTGGAGGATGCAAAAACAGTAAAAAATCCTCAGCCTTTTGGACACACTACGACTTCTAACCTATTATGCAGAAAAAAAGAAAGTCAAGTGACTTTCGCCGTGACTTCTCTTTTGAATCTGCTTATAATAGTCCCGATAAGAACTCCACGCTGTTTTGCCGGTTATTAACCCGGCGAACACATACCACAAGGCTTAAAAAAGAAAGACAGCGTTGTGGGGTAATGTGGCACTAAGCAATACAATTCTGTGTTGTATATCTGTATGGTGATAAACCAATTCCAGTTGGTTTACTGCCTTAACAGTATACAAACCAGTTTGATATTTGTCAAGGTACACGAACCCCCACCACTGTAATGGTCGGGGGTTTTTATCGTTGTACCTTGAAAACCGAATACAGGTTCCTGTTTCTTTTTCTGTACCGCAGTCGGCTGCACAAGCCGTTGGGCTGTAACAAGCCCCGCTGCGCCACAGGCCCCCCATAGGCAGAAACCTCCAGCCGGGATGCTGGGTCGGGGGAAAGCGGGATGAACACCCGCTGCCAGGAACTTTTTATAAAACGCCTTTACTGCTTCCAGAGCAGATCGGCGGCGGTGATCCTATATGGGGATTGCCGCTGCCAGTGTGCCCTGAAAAAGCGATACAAACAAAAAATGCACCGAGGCATCTCTGCCCCGGTGCGGTGCATGGTGCGCCGGAAGAGACTCGAACTCCCGACCTTCTGATTCGTAGTCAGACACTCTATCCAGCTGAGCTACCGGCGCATATTCTCTTGGCGTTCTCGCTGGAGAACGTGTTTTATTATAGCGCCGGCGGTGGGGAAAGTCAAGCGGTTTTTCAAAAAACTCAAAAAAATCTGCAAATGGGCATCTTTCACGAAAATCCGCAGCCTGCGGGGCGGGTTTTTCAGCTCTTTACCGTTGTCTGAAAACGAACATCGAATTGACAAATACTTTGCAACATTTTATAATATTCAGTAGATTTTGGATTACGAACGATGGTGTTTGCAACCGCAGCCGCCATCGGCTTTTTTTATTCTCCGGTCTGTCCGCCTGTTGCGCACAAGCGTGTACGAACGGTACAGAGCGTTAAACGAATAAACCGAAATCGACCCCAATTTGTATTCCATTAAGAAACGGAGTGGCACAAAACCATGGCGAAGTACATCGTCAAGCGCGTGGCAATGGGCATTTTCAGCGTGTTCATCGTCGCGACCCTTACCTTTTTCATCATGAACCTGGTCCCCGGCGGCCCGTTCGTGGCGGAAAAAGTCCATCAGCAAAAGCAGCCCAGCAGGCCCTGGCCGAAAAATACGGCCTCGATAAGCCCCCTCGGCGTGCAGTACCTTAATTATATGAACAGCCTGATCCATGGCGATATGGGCCTGAGCCTGAAACAGCGCGGCCGTAACCGTCAACCAGATCATCTTCTCAAGCTGCCGGTCTCGGCCCGCACCGCCGGTCTGGCTGTGGTCGTCGCGCTCTGCGTCGGCATTCCGCTGGGCTGTCTGTCCGCGTATAACCGAGGAAGTGGGCCGATAATCTGATTATCGTGTTTGCCACC
>VOFC01006553.1_pt1 | contig 29715 bp, 46 predicted proteins | sample 5384161 | NCBI WGS metagenome assembly VOFC01 (sample SAMN12384722, study PRJNA508395) | human gut metagenome | isolation source: healthy gut B | host: Homo sapiens | reverse complement strand
GCCGGTTCGACCTGTTCACAAAAGAATGTAGACGTCGGGATTATTTCAAGATGGGAAGTCAATATGGCCGTGTGCTGTTCCTTAAAGACTACGCCAGCTACATCAAAGACAGCATGATTCTGGAGCTGACCGATCTCAACCGGCGCATGATGCTCTCCATTGACATGATCCCGTGCCGACCGACGAAGCGGTGCGCGAGGTAGAAAAAAGCTGCCCTCGGCGTGGAAACCAACGTCACCAACTGGCAGCGGCGGCAGAACAGCAACCAGAACTTCTCTGCCGTTGTGCCGTATGATCTGGAACAGCAGCGCAAGGGAAACCCGCGAGATGCTGGACGACCTCACGACCCGCGACCAGCGGATGCTGTTCGCCGTGGTCACGCTCGTGCATCTGGCAGACAGCAAAAGAAGAACTGGACAGCGACCACCGCGCTGCCGCTCGGTTTGCGGCGCATCGACGCACTGCGGACACTCACGACAGAAGCCCTCGCGGTGCTTATGCCGTTCAAGGCACAGGAGATCCGCCACCGGCACGGCATCTACTACGGGCAGAACGCGATCTCCAAAAATCTCATTCTGGCAGACCGAAAAGAGCTGCTCAACGGCAACGGCTTCATCCTCGGCGTCTCCGGCTCCGGTAAATCCTTTGCGGCCAAGCGCGAAATCACGGAGAATCGCACTATCCACGAACGACGACATTATCATCATTGACCCCGAAGCCGAGTACCGACCGCTGGTTGAAGGCTTGGGCGGCGAGGTCATTGAGATCTCCGCGACCTCGCCCAATCATATCAATGCTCTTGATATGGAGTCCGGCTATAACGACGGTGACAACCCCGTCGTGCTGAAATCCGAATTCTTATTGTCTCTCTGTGAACAGCTCGTGGGCGCGGGCAAACTGTCTGCCAAGGAGAAATCCATTATTGACAGGTGTACCGCGCAGGTCTACCGCGAGTTCATCCGAAACGGTTATCTTGGCGTTGTGCCGACATTACAAGACTTCCATGCCGCGCTCCTGGAGCAGCCGGAACCCGAGGCGCGGGACGTTGCGCTATCGCTGGAGCTGTTCACGGAAGGAAGTTTGAACACGTTTGCCAAGTACACGAACGTGGATACCAATTCCCGCATTCTCTGCTACGACATCCGCGACCTTGGCAAGCAGCTCCTGCCGGTCGGCATGCTGGTTGTGCTGGACAGCGTGTTCAACCGCATCATCCGAAACCGCAAGCTTGGCAAAAATACATGGCTCTACATCGACGAAATTTACCTGCTGTTCCAGCACGAATACAGCGCCAATTTCCTGTTCACACTCTGGAAGCGGATGCGCAAATACGGGGCCTGCGGAACGGGTTTGACACAGAACGTCGATGATCTGTTGCAATCCCATACCGCCCGCACAATGCTTTGCGAAACAGCGAATTTCTGCTCATGCTCAATCAGGCGAGTACGGACCGAATCGAGCTGGCGAGGCTGCTCAATATTTCGGACAACCAGCTTTCCTACATTTCGGGCGTAGATTTTGGGCATGGACTTCTCAAGTGCGGCAGCACCATCGTGCCATTGTGGATCATTTCCCGAAAAACGGTAGGCTGTATCAGCTGATGACCACAAAAATGTCTGAACGGGTGGAGCAGGCGTCGTAATGCGGGAGGTCAAAGAAAAATCGCCGCTGAAAGAGCGAACCGTCAAAACCCTCAAATCCGCGCCGCAGGCAGCATTCCGCCGCGGCACAGATGCTTCCTTTCAGCAGCTTCGGCGCAGGAGCTGCACGAGGCAGCACAGGATGGGCAGCCGGAGGATCGCTACGAGAGCAGCAAAATCACGGATACCGCCGATCATGCCGTGCAGGGAAGCCCGCCATCTGGCAGAAAAAGGCAGCCCACAGGCTGCCGAAAAACAAAATCCGAACCGCAGCGGGAAGCCAGGACAGAATCTGTTCCACAACACGAACGTCCCCCTGCAGCCCCAACAGCCTACTACGGCATTGAAAAGAATATCCGCCTATTTTCTGCGCAACCGAGCTCGACCCAGCCACAGAGCCTCCGAGCCGCAGGTTTCTGCGGAAACAATCGTTCTGTGCGCGAATCGGCTTCTCCGATCAGAAGGAGAAGCCGGTTCCTCCTGCAAACGCCCAACAGCCCAAAACGCGGGAGTATACGCCGGATGCGAAAGCACCAGCGTCCCCATCTCAGTATCCAACTCCGCGGGTTCATGAAAACGCAAAGGCTGTTCCTGCGGAAACGATGCCACCGAGGTGGTACAACATGAACAGCCTGCGCACCATTTTGCTGTGTGTGCTGTGCGCGAATCGGTTTCTCCGAATCGAGGAAGAAGTTTGTTTCTCCTGCAAATGCTCCGCAACCCAAGATGCGGGAACATGCACCGAATGCTGACGTGCCTGTGCATCGGCCCCAAAATCAGAACGTTTCGCGGTTCGCTGCCAACGACCTGGTAGCCTGTTCAACATACCGCAAACCCGCTTTGAACAGTCTGCGCACCATTTGCGTGAACCGGAACAGGCATTTCAATAAGGAAAAGCCTGTTCTGGGGAAAGCAAAACCGAGTGCATAACCGACCGTCAGATGCACCTGCATCTGCCCCAGCACGCAACCGTCTGCGTCCTGCGACGTTTAACGGTTGCAGCCATCAGCACTGTCTGACCAAAAAGTAAGGGAAAACCGCCTGTTTCTTCTCTGCGAGAACCGCCTGCTGCACTAAAAACGGATACCACACAGTTCGCGCTTCCTGAAATCAAGACGAAAGAGTACATCCGAAAGAAACGGAAAAAACAACATCTTCTCAAGGAAGAAGCGAGCGGTATTGAAAACATAATCGCAGATTCCGAAACATTTTCGCCGGTCATCCGTACACGGGAAGCTCAGCCCTGCCGTGATCCGAACACGGCGGCCGCAGGCGCCTTCATGCGCGCCGATATAGAACCCACAAGCCGGAAGTTCCACAACCCCCGCTTCCGGACATCAAGAGCAAGGGGCAGAAATACATTGCGGTGCAGCAAGCCGATTGCCAGGTAACGCCCGTGCAGGCAAACCCACAACAGGTGGTGCGGCAAACTGGGCGGAAAGCTACATGGCAAGCAGAAATTATGTCAACCGGCATTGACGAATGAAACAGTCCCCGTACCAATGAGCAGGAATGTCGCTCCGGCAAAGCCTGCGCGTGTCCAGAAACAGGCGCGACCGGCTTTCGTAAAAAAGCAGAAGATCAAAACGGCCCCGAAAGCCAAAATCAAGGGTGCCGCACCTGCCGCAAAAGCGCTGCCAAGCAAAGCGTCGGCAGCTCCTCCCAAAAAGCAGGCCGCAACTGTCATTCGCAAAGGGCAGGTGCTTCCGGGATACAGCAATCAAAGCGGCCAAAACCGCGAAAGAGGCTGGGAAGAAGGTCCTGCGGGCAATCGCGGCAGCGGCAGAAAAGTTGGCCGCGGCTATCGGCGCAGGCGGCGCGGCTGCTGTTTCCGTTGTTGTTGTGATCCTGCTTGTTGGGATGTTGTTTGCTTCGCCGCTCGGTATCCTGTTCGCCGGTGAGGACACCGGCACGGAAATTAAAATCGGACGCGGTTGCGACGCTGAACGGCGAGTTCACCGACGCGATTTACTGCATTATGGAGGATCATCCATACGACGAGCTGGATATGCAGGAGGGCATGGAAGCGGCCATGCTGCAAAACTGGCGGAATGTGCTGGCTGTGTACGCGGTCAAGGTCTCAACCGACGAAGAACATGGGGTTGACGTTATGACGATGGACGAAGAAAAAGCTCCAGCTCCTGCGGGAAATTTTTTCGACGCCAACAAGTTGGAATACGAATTGACCGGCAGGAGCAGGGAAAAACCGGGATGACCCTCGGTGAGGAAGGAAGCCATGATCACGGAATATTACGACTGGAAGGACGGAAAAAATCATGACCGGAGAAATGAGAACCTTAGCCGCGCAGATCCCCGCAGAACTCTTTTTGACCGACTTGACCGCTACCTCAGGAGCGCGGCATCAAGAAGAAGGACTTCTTAGTTGACATCATCACCCGCGCGCTGGAAGAAGCCGAAGCCGCCGAGGTGACCGAGACGATACAGAAACACCGCCAAACGCGCCCGCGTGTCGCCGACACGCGCCCGCTGCGTTTCTCGGTAGGGATGCTGCACCCTGAAGCCATAAAGACCGCGCGTTGGCGCGCGTGTGACGAAGTGCGAAAAACAGATGTACAGGAGGTAAGAAAAACACAAATGCTATCTGAGCACCAAAACAAAAACGCAAATTTTCTCCGAATCCTGATGACACTCCGCGCCCTGCGGCAGCGCGGAGACATTACGGAAAAAAAGAATACCGCAGAGCAAAGAAGTATTATCAGAACCTGACCGGCGCAGACATTGTCCTTACAGATTAAACTGTAATTTGCACGGTTTCCACAAGAATTCCCTTCGCCGTTTCAGCGTTTGGTAGAATTCGGGGCCGTTTGAAAGATATCAGTAGACTTGAACCTTTTCGCGGATATACTTGTCGTTGAAAAACGGCATGGGAGGTGAGAAAAATGCCAGTTGCAAAACTGATTGCGCCAACGACGAAGCAGGAGATCCCCAAGCTGCGCGTGGCCGCGTATTGCCGCGTGTCCTCAAACTCCGCAGATCAGCGAAATTCCTTTGCAACGCAGGAACATGTTTATACGAAATACATTGCAGAGAAGCAGGAATGGGAGCTGGTCGACATTTTTGCCGACGAGGGTCTCAGCGGCATGAAAGCGGATAACCGTCCGGAATTTCAGCGGATGATCCGCATGTGCGAGCTGCACCAGATCGATCTCATTCTTACAAAATCGGTCTCCAGATTTGCACGCAACGTGAAAGAGGCGCTGAACTATACGCGCAAGCTGAAGCTGCTTGGGGTCGGAGTGCAGTTCGAAGAAGATGGAATCAACACGCTGGCGATGGCTGACGAGATGCTGCTCAATACGTTTGCAGCCATTGCGCAGGAAGAATCTGAGACCATCTCGAAAACGAAAGGCTGTCCATTGTAAAGAGAATGGAAAGTGGAGAATACATTGCAACCAACGTACCGTATGGGTATCGCTTGATTGATAAGAAACTCGTAGTTTACGAACCAAAGCAAAAATTGTTCGATGGATTTTTTGATGCGTATCTGAACGGCATGTCTGCAACTGAAATTGCGCGAGAATTGACAGCCCAAGGAATTCCAACCAAAGACAATAAAGCAAACTGGAAATAAAGGAATTCAAACCGACTTACATATATGCTTTCCAACGAACGAACGCTATGCCGGTCATACGCTTCATCAAAAGTTTTATGGAGAGTCAACTGTCCCATTCAAACGACATCGCAACTGTGGGGAGTATGATCAGTTTTATGCAGAAAATACGCACGAAGAACCAATTTTAGCGCCCGATGTTTATGTGGCTGTACAGCGTTTATTGGCAGCTCGAAGAAAAAGACGGAAAGCGTCAAGACCACAAATACATATCCTCTTACAAGCCGCATTCGGTGTTCCGAGTGCGGCTCTCTCTATCATCGCAAGGTGCGAAGTGGCGTAATCAAGTGGGTCTGCGCAAAACACGCGGCAGATACCAATGCCTGCAATTCCAGCTATTACAGCGAAGAACGCATTTATGACGGCATTATCACCATGATCAACAAGCTGCGCTTCTGTGAAGAAGATATCCTCGGTCAGACGATTCAGAAGCTTGAATTTGCTGCCGCAGCCTATAAGCGGAATAACAGAACGGCCAGTCAACTCAGCCAAAGTATCGCTGAACTGAACGCAAAGCTGCTCGCGCTGGAACGGTTGCGATCAAAGGGATACCTCGCCGCCGATATTTACCATACGCAGGCGCGGGAGATCCGTCAGCAGCTCGGCAAGCTGAAAACGGAGCGCTACAGCAGATTTGAATCACGGATCACGACGATGCTGGAGGATGTGCGGAAGCTGAAATCGCTGATTGATGAGCTGGAACAGCCACTGGAGGTGTTCGACAAAAAGCTGTTCCATGATATCGTCACAGATATCTGCATCAATAACCGCGACGAGATGACAGCCACCCTGCTGCACCTCAAATTTAAGAACAGATCTAACGCAACACCGCACAGCGTCGGCCGCTTCGGCGGATCTTTTTCCGCCAATCCTGCGGTTTGAAAAGCGAAATACATACAGTATTCCTGCGCTTTTCAAATCTTGGCTTGACGAAAAAATCTCAATCTGCTTGCCGAATTTGCGGTGCTGCCTAAAGAGGAACATGTATGAAAAAGATTCGATATTTACCGTTTGGCTACACGATTCGCAACGGACACACCGTGGTTGAACAGCAAGAAGCTGACATTGTCCGCAATATTTTCAAAGCGTACATTCAAGGCGCGTCGCTCAAGGAAATCGCGGAAGATTTGACAGTAAAGAAGATCCCATACACAGAGCGGACCTGTGTATGGGATAAGGCGCGGATTTCACGGATACTGGAGAATGCGAAGTACACCGGCGATGAAGAATTCGAGACGATCATCGACGAAAACATCTACGAAGAAGCCGTCGCGGTCAAAAGCGCGCGGCGCTGGAATCAGGCGGCCCAGGAAAGCGAGGGCATCCGGCAGATCCGCGACCGTATCCGCTGCAGCCAATGCGGTGCGCCGATGCTTCGACACATCAATTCCAAACGAGAGATTCGGGAAAGCTGGACATGTGCAGCAATGCAGACTGCGGCATTCGGGTGCGGATCAGCGACGGCGAACTGCTCCGGAAAATCACACTCCTCATGAACCGCGTCATCGCAAACGCTGATCTCATGCTTCCTCATCCGAAAGTGAAACCTAGGGATTCCGCTGTGGTGCTGAATTTGCAGCAGCAGATCTCTGACGAAATGGAGCAGGAACGCCCCAGCGAGGAACGGATCGTTTCGTTGCTCTGCGAAATTGCAGGTCAGCTTTACAAAGAAACAAACGCCAAAACGCAGATCGCCGCGCAGATTGCCAGAAAGCGTGCCTCTCTGATGAAGCCGCAGGATACGTTCAATGCTGCATATTTTTCAGAACTGATCGACACCGTCTCCCTTCATGTGGGAGGCGGCGTCGTTCTGCATACGAAAACAGAAACCGATATTTGCGAAAGTGAGGAAAACCGAATGGAAGTCCAGAGAATTCCGAAACGGACAGTTTCCGTAATTGAACCCCAAAAGTCCATCCTTGTGGACAAGGAGAAATATCACCAAAAGCGGGTGGCGGCCTACTGCCGCGTCTCCACAGATTCCGAAGAACAGCTTACATCTTATCAGAACCAGATGCGCGTTTACACGGAAATGATCGCTGCCAACAAGGAATGAGAGTTTGCCGGCCTTTATGCCGATGAGGGCATTTCCGGCACAAGGGCGGACAAACGCCCGGAATTCCAGCGCATGATCCGCGACTGCCAGAACGGGAAAATCGACTATATCATCACGAAATCCGTATCCCGATTCGCCAGAAACACGGTGGAGTGTCTGGAATATGTGCGCTCCTTAAAAGCACAGGGCATTGGCATCTTCTTTGAAGAACAGAATATCGACACGCTGAAAAATGAGAGTGAATTATACCTTGTCATTTACGCGGTTTTTGCGCAGTCCGAGTCCGAGAGCATCAGCAAGCATATCACATGGACGTATCGCAAGAAGTTTGAAGAAGGGAAAGTGAGCTTTCAATACAAGAATTTCCTCGGTTACCGAAAAGGTGCGGATAGGCAGCCGGAGATCGTGCCGGAAGAAGCAGCCATCGTGGAGCGGATCTACGAGATGTTCCTCGCCGGTCAGCCGATCAAGATGATCGCCCAGACGCTGCAAGCAGAGAAAAATGAGCTTCTCGGAAAGAATCTCAGCTTCAGCAAGAACATGCTCATGAATATCCTGCGGAACGAAAAATACTGTGGCGACTGTATCCTCCAGAAAACCGTTACGGTCGACTGCATCTCCAAAACACGGAAAGTGAATCAGGGCGAAGCACCCATGTACATTGTCGAGAACAATCATCCGGCGATTATCAGCCGTGAGGTGTTCAACCGTGCGCAGGAAGAATTGATCCGGAGGCAGGCACTCCGGGCAAAGTCAGATAAGACATCCATCACCGCAACCGGAAAATACTCCAAATACGCACTGACCGAGGTGCTGCAATGTGCGGAATGCGGCAGCCGCTACCGGCGCGTCACTTGGACCGCGCACGGGAGGAAGAAAATCGTCTGGCGGTGCATCAGCCGTCTGGATTATGGAACGAAACACTGCAAGGACTCCATTACCGTAGAGGAAGAAGCCCTGCACGGAGCGGTTGTCCGCGCGTTAAACCGCTTTCACACAGAGGACGAGTCCACATACCTGACGCTCATGAAAGCCACCATTGGCGAAGCCATCGGCATAAATGGCGGTTCGGAGGAAATCGACCTACTCACGCGCCGCATCGACACGCTGAACAAACGGATGCTGGATCTTGTCAACGAAACCGTTGCGGCTGGGAAAGACGTAGAAAGCAGCGAGGATGAATTCAAAGAGTATCTCCGATCAGATCGAGCAGCTTAACCGCCGTATTGCCGCAATTCAGGAAAGTCCACAAGGCGGTTCCACGCCAAGCGCGGCTGGAGGAAATTCAGAACATCATCGCCGAGCGCAATGCGAATGAAACACAATACGACGACAGCATCGTGCGCCAGATGATCGAGATAAGCACCTGATTCAAGGCAACCATGACCGTGTGAAAGGAAAGCTCCGTCCGTGCTGGGAAAGCATCGAGCAGTACGCAGAGGTCAACGATGAGAATCGGCTGGTGATTTTGAGTCATTACCCGATCCTGTTTTATAAGAACCAGCATTATGGCGCAGTCATGCTATATGGTCATGTACATAATACACGCGAGTGGAAACTCGTTGAGAAGTGGAAGAACGAGCAATGGGCGATGGGTATCCCGAGCAGATTGATCAATGTCGGCTGCATGATGGAGTATATGCGCTACACCCGCGCACACTGACGGAGCTGCTGGACGCCAACCCGATGCCGGAGATCGCCAGAGTTCGCAAGGACGGAAGTGCAGTTGAAAGCGCGGAGTAGAGGAACAAGCGGGAAGGGGTCGTGGGATCTGAATGAAGGTTACACCGCTGAAAAAGAAAAACCAGCTCCAAAACCCGTTTGCCCAGAGCAAAAGATTGACCGGAACCGCACAAAGCAAAACGTCAAAGTGGAGATCGTTGAAAACACCGCAGAAAAATCCATTGATATCTTTTGGTTTTTATGAAGCGAAATATAAAAAGCCCTTGAAATCGCTTGATTTCGGAGCTTTTTCTTGCATTTTGCAGTCAAAAAGTTCGACCATATTTTTGAAGTCACGTTTTGACCCAAACCGTGACCCAAACCGCGATGTACGTCGGTGTACAAAAACAGTACGAAATAGCACGAAAAGACCATTCCGTTCAGCGCATAAGACGTACATAAAATACGCGTTTTTTCACAAGAAAAGGGAGCGCTGCCGTTTTTACAGCGCGCCGCTATGCCTTTGCGTCACACCACTTCCCGGCCGATCATTTGACCGATGGTGTCCGCAGCCTGCACGCGCATGCTGGGCGTGGAGGGACATAGGTGCTGAGCGTGAACCCCGCGCTGTAATGTCCGGGCATTTCGGAGAGTGTCCGCACGTCCACGCCATTTTTGAGTGCCAAGGTCGCGAATGTGTGTCTCATGTCATGAAATCTCACATGTTCTGCGCCGATGGCTTCCAGAATCCGGTCATGCATGGCGCGGAAGGATGCCGGGTCGAGCATTTCTCCGGTTTTCGGGGATGGGAACATATAGGGATTATCCGGGTGCTTTTCGTGTTCTTCCACCAGAATTTGCACGGTGCTCTCCGGAAGTGTCAGCAGTCGCAGGGAGTTTTTCGTTTTTGGCTGGCTGACAACAAGCTGATGGTCGATGCGGCAGACGCTTTTGGTAACGGAAAGTGTTCGCTCCTTCACGTTCAGATCTTTCCAGAGCAGGGCCAGCAGTTCTCCCCGGCGCAGGCCGCTGGTCAGTTCCAGATAGAGCGGTGCAAACACGCCGCGCTGCTCCGCTTCGTACAGATATGGCCCGATCAGTTCTTCCGGCAGCACTTTCATTTCTTTTCGCACCGTTTTCGGGGCTTTGCAGTTTGCTGCCGGATTGCTCAGAATGAGCTTTTCTGCGACGGCCTGATCGAGACTTTTCCGCAGGATGCCGAGGATACCCTGCACAATGCGTGGGCTGAGCGTCGTTTCTTTCAGCGGAATGTGGCTGTAGTAGTGATTTCTGCCGTGCTCGCTCATCTCGTTGATCGCGCGCTGAATTTGAATGGTGCTCAGCTTTTCCAGTGGGCAGTCACCCAGCGCGGGAAAGAGATGGTTTTTCCATGCAGTTGCGGTAGAACTGCTTCGTATTCGGGCGGATCTGCGGCTTGATAAATACCTCGTACCACAATGTCACCCATGTCTGCACGGTGTACTGCCCCGTGCGGGTCGGGTCAAGCTTCTGGCTTTCTTCGATCACTGTTTTCAGCTTTTCTTTGACTTCTGCCTGCGTTTTCCCGAGAACATTTTTCGTGATGACCTTTCCGTCCTTGTCATACCCGGCAGTATATCGGCCCTCCCAGCGCCCATCCTTTTCCGTTTGCGGATGCTGCCTTCGCCGTTGGCTCGCTTTTTGCTCATGTAAATTCCTCCTTTTCCGGTAGCTCACACAACTACCACAAACACAGTGAAATAGCGAGTACTTTTTGCGCTCAGGCACATTTTTGTTCTGTGGACTGTCGGTCAGCCAGCCGAGGAAGTTTTCCCGCGAGACAACGATGCGTCTGCCGATCTGAAACGCCGGGAAATCTGCACTGTGGGCGAGCTTGTAGGCTCCGGCTCTGGAAATACCAAGGACGGCGGCAATATCCGTCATATTCATCATCAAAGGCAATTCTTCCAGCGAGTGATACTGTTTCTGGTTCATTTGGCTTCCTTTCTCCCATGCTGGGAATCGAAATTGTTTTTGAATGGCCGAAAAGAATTACCCGATCAGAAATCTATGTACTTGTAAAATTGCAGCAAGAGAGTTAACATCCGACAAACCGCTTGAGGAGGATCGCCGATGTTAACTGCCTGTTTGTCCATGATGCTTCATCTGCTGCTTTTGGCTGATTCGTATTGCGATGAAACTGAGATTATCCATTCCGCTGGTGTACCTGGTGCTGATGCTCACAGTGTTTCAACCGTGGTATCGTGTGCACACGGCACTGGCGGATGGAATATTTCTGGTGATGCTGGGCTGCGTGATGCTGTCATGGATCATCTCCCTCGTTCGATTTGCAAGGCGAGCGCTGGCTTGATGCCAGCCCTCGTTTTTTTGCGCCGCACGGAGGGCGGACGCGGCGTTTGTGTGGCGCAGACCTGCACGGATGCGCAGTCGGCCTGCAAAACCGCACACGGCGGCACGACGTGCCCCACGCCGCGGAGCAAACGGCTGCGCCGATGTGCGTTTTCTGACTTGTGCCGCAGTTCAGCCGTTAACCTTCCGCTCCGCAGGCGGCATTGGGGTCAGGGTTCTCCCTGCAAGCCGCATTTTGGTACCCAAATGCTATGCTTGCGCTTTTCTTGCGCAGCAAGAAAAGCCAAAACGTAGACAAATCCTCGTTCTGTTTAGAAGAATTTTTAGATTTTCATTTTGTACAAGCCATGAAATTCAACATTTTGCGCTTCGGATGTTGTAGTCGCTACATTAGTCGCTATGTAAATTTGAAATGCCTTTTGCAGTCGCTACAATAGTCGCTACGGCAGCGATTCAGGCGGCATTGCCCGGCAGCAGGAGACTTCTGGCAGCAGTTTTTGATTTCATTTGCTTTTTTCCACGCGCAGATTTTCGCCGCCAAACAGAATCGGAGCGCAAATTTCCAAGATCCTGTCATAGATGCGGGCGTGCGCAAGATCGTCTGGGTGCTTGAGCGCATCCAGCGTCAGATTTGTTGTGACGATCAACGGTTTGCGGCTTCGGTATCTGGCATCGATCACAGCGAAAGACTTGTTCCAATGCATATTCTGTTCCTCGCTCTGCACCAAGATCATCCAAAATCAGAAGATCATAGTCATTCAGACTGGCAAGAAAGTCAGCACGATCAGAGCTGAACAGTCCCGTCATACGATTCAAAATCGTCGGGAAATTTGTCATCAGAACCGGCACGTCCTTCTCCAGCAGCGCGTTTGCAATGCACCCGGCAAGAAAGAGATTTTCCGGTTCCCACATCGCCAAACAGGAGCAGTCCAATATTTTTCCGGACCGCATCCTCCCAGTGTTCCACATAGCGCTTGACTTTGGCAGTCAGCCCTGGCGTTTTTCCGTTATCGTTGGCAAACGTGCAATCGTAGAGGCGGCGATCCTGTAACCCATGTGCTTTTCGCCGCTGAATGCGTTCCAGACGCTCCCCGTTTTTCTTCTGCTGCTTTGCGCTGTTTTTCCGCAGCACTCTGGCAGGGGCACAGGCAGCGTGGTCGGAGAAAACCTGTCCCGCCGGGAGCAGGAATGACCGTTTGCCGCAAGCCATGACAGGTCTTGCAGTGCAGCAATCCATCAGCGGCATCGAGATACTCATCATCTCGCTGTATCTGCGCAGCTGCATTTGCCGTCAAAAACGCATAGACTTCTTCTGTAATTGGCATCATACGACTTCTTCCTCCGTTACTTCGTAAGTTCGGATATTTGTCCGCGCGCACTTCTGTTCTCTAATCTCTTTATCTCTATTCTCTGGTGGACAAATGTCCGCTTTTGCGTTAGGGCAGGAGCTTCTGCGCTTGTAAACGCAGCCGTTCCCGGCGTTTTCGCTCCGCTTCGGTGGAGGAGCGACCGACCAGCAACTGAATATCCGGCATATAGTACGCGCCATCGGTCAGCAGCTCGACAAAACCGAGTTTTAGGAAGATTTGCAGCGCGCGTTCTACGGTGCCGATCTGATGGCGGGTAAACGTTGCAATGGTCTGCGGCGTGTGCGGCAGATTTTCATGTAACAGGAGAATCCCATTGTGCTTGAGTGACATCAGATACATCTTGAGCAGCAAATTGGAATACAGAATTCCGTCCGGCATCGTTTCCAGAACAACCATCCGCTCACTGGTGAAGAAATTTTCCTTGAGCTTCATGTAGTAATATTTTTGTTTTCTGACATAAACACTCCATTCTTTTGAAATTGTTTCCGCCGTATTTGCAGCTCGCGCCTCGGCGATGGGGAACAGCGCGGACAGAGCTTGGCAGCTCTCACAGCTCGTGGAAGGGGTCTCGACTGCTTTCAACCCCAGCCACGGCAGCCTGTCTTGCGTGCAGGCCGGACATTGTGTGTCCAAACAAATTGGGCGGCATGATGCAGCCTGCCAAGGCTGCCCCCATTTATGCGTTTCTCGCTCGCCGGAAACTCGATTCCGGGTCTTCGCGCGCGCCGTGCGCTTTTCCCAACCTGCGGTGTTGTCCGCGTTGCTGATATAAAATTGTCAAGGTACAAAGGGGAAAACATCTCCCTACTATCCCTCCCGAAAAACAGCCATGTGAATACCAAATTTGGCGAAAAAAGCTGCACAAATTTTTTGAACGAAGCTATAGAACAAATCGAATGAATCCTAAATATAGGAATCAGAAATAATATAATTATTGATATTATACGAAATAATCTTATAAAAATCTAACTTTTTTCGATGTGTCGATATGCTGACTGCCTTTTCTTAAAGACAATATAAACAGCGCGGTGTAGCCTGTTTTTCAGGCCGCCCCGCGCTGTTTTACAATTTCATATAAGAGAACTGAGAGCATTATAATATCTGCTGGCGTTCTTTGCTTTGATCATGTTTCTGACTTTTCCGGAGCCGCAGACCGCTCCAATTTCCGGAGCACAAATTTCGCCTTTTCCGGCGGATATGGCGCATCCTGTGCGCTGCAAACAAAAATGTCCGTCACGCGGCCGGTTTTCTCCGCATTCCGATTGCCAACCGGAACGAGCACAAAATCACCGACTGCAAGCGGCAATCCGCCTGTCAGATAGGCGTAAGAACTGCCGCCATCTTTGAATTGCACTTTGCAAAACTGGTAGTATCCGCCGCTATTGCCCACAGGTCCAGTCTTTTTATAATAATCCGTCCAAGGCTTGGATTCTTCCTCCGGTTCTTCGTCCTCGTCGTATTCTTCGGCTTCTTCCGGTTCTTCCGGCAGGCGGATTGCTGTCCAATATGGCTCAATCTCCTTGGCAAAATCAATTCCCGGTGCGCTGTCATCGCGGAAATAGTTATAAAGACGGTTCGTATCGTCCAGAAGTTCCTGCAAATCATCGTCTTTCCCGATGCGGCGTTCCGGCGGCAGATTGTCCAATAAATTTCTCCAGAACGAACCGAGACGCTTCTCGGAAATCTCACCGATTTCTGCAAAACATAATCTGCTTTGCGCACAATGCCTGATAAACGCTCTCATCAAATGTGGGCTGAAACTCATTCCAGAATGCGCGCAAAAGATAACGCATACTCGTCAACCTTCTGCGTTTGAAGCGCGGCGGAGATCACATACAGAGCAAGGTGCATCGTGCGGATGGCCTGATCCTCACGCTCCCCCTCCAGATGCGCAAGGTCGCGATACATCCAGTTAATGAGGTCAGAGACATGATCCGCAAAGTCCGCTGCAATTTGTGCACGCTTCTGCTCGGCAGCATTGGCACGTCTGCGCTTTTCTTTCGATTCAATCTCATTGCCGTAAGCATACTGGTATGATAAACAGGGCATTCATGCATTCGGCAGTCCATATGACGAGATCTGCAAAACACTGGGAGGTAACTGTGAATGAAACGAGCAGAATATTTAGAGAAGATCCAAGGCACAGAGATCAATACGGAAGTTGTCACAAAAATCGAAACACTTTTACGGATATCCGCTTCCGCTGTGCATTCAGAAAATGGTATCCTACCATGCTGCATGACAAACAGCCTTTCGCGGGAATACAGGCGCGTATAGGTCTGGATCTGCTCGTCGGTCAGAGAGCAGAAACTTTCGCCGCTTCCTTGGGCGAGGAAGAATGTTCCATGGATGATGTCATACGGTATGCCATTGCGATTCCGCAGGAAGCGGTTTTCCGGCAGACCGAGGAGTTTGGCTTCTTCGTTGCACAGCAGCAGGACATTGTGATCTTCAAACGGTTCGACGGCCTGAATGAAAACCACCCACAATAGCCTGCATGCTCGCCAAGCTGCCGTCGATCTCCTTGACATACGGATCTTTTGTTGGTTCCACGACCAGAATGCGCATGGGATCATCGCTCATAGTTATCCTTCTCCTTTCCGCGGCGGTTGTGATTGTAGTCGCCAATGTCTGTGATCGTCACATATTCCCCAATCAGGCACAGGGCTTCGCCGTAGCTGTGGCACTCGCCGCTGAAAATGCGGTGGGTGAGTTCCTTTGCCTGATCCCGCAATTGCTTCGCGCAGCGTTCTCGCCGCAATGCTGACAAGGTTAAAATATTGCCGTCCTGCCCAATGAGCGGGCAGGACGGCTTTTCAACGCCCAATTCAGATTTCTCTAAAAACCACCCAGACGGTTCGGCACATAATCACTGAGCCATGTCCTGCCAATCATTCCGTATGTGGTAAGTCTCCACATGGCAAGTTTGCCGACATCAAGATCAACACCTTCAAAGTCAAACAGCATGTTGGTGTGACCGTCGTACTCAAACAGAGATGCCCGTTCAAACCGGCTGCCATTGCGCAGGATTCCGGCATCCGTGAGCATTTCGTTGATCCCATCCAACCATTCCTGCGGATCACCGCCGCAGCCTTGCAGGATCAGCCCTTCCCCGGTCGCTCATTCCGCGAAGATCACCAGCTTGAATTCTCTGGATGGCGTTATCGTTCATAGCCGGTCTCCCCTTGCTGCGGCGGCTTGGTCTGCACTTTCTTTGGATACGGTTCCATGCCGCATTCCTTGAGGCAGTTCTTGAACGCATATTTGAGGCAGCCAACCGGCAGACCGTTCTGCTCGTAGCCCGTTTTGATACCGAGATAGTAGTCCTCGGCGGCAGGGACGGTTTCAGGTGCAGTTCGGGGTTCATAATGTAAGCCATGACCGGGACGCGCTGCCCGTCAAACGTCCGCACCTCCAGCGTCTGCTTGATACCTCCGGAACGACATCCAGCACATTGCCGGACTGCCGCTTGCGCTCGTGCGCCTTCACAGCAACAGGCTTCTCCGCGGCGGCTTTGGTTCCAGAGGCATAGGCTTCCGCTTCGTTGTAAGTAAAGCTCAGCTGCTCCATGACCATCTGCTCCGCCTGCTCCGAAGAACGGCCGAACAGCTTTTTTGGACAGCTTCAGCTGCTCCAGCAGCCATTCATTCTGCAGCGTCAGGCCGGTAATAACCTGCGCCTGCTCCTGAAATCGCTCATATTCCGCACGGGAAATGGTGACCATTTCTTCCGTGTTGCTTGTCTGCATTTCTCTGTTTTCCATGCAAATATTATACCACAAAGCACGGCAAAAAGCCAGTGTTTTCAATGGTTTCCGCCCGTTTTCCCCTGCTCAGGCAGCGGTCAATCCGTTACCGGGCGGTGGGCTTGGCTGCTCAATTTTTAGTCCTTCCATGAGCCAGCGGTACTGCTGCGGCGTTAGCACCTTTCCCTCGGATTCCGAGCGCGGCCACTGGTACGCGCCCCTGTTCCAGTCGCTTGTACAGCAGGATGAAGCCGTCCTTCTCCCAGTACAAGCCCTTTGATACGGTCCTGCCGCCGCCCGCAGAACAGGGACAGTGTGTTGGTAAATGGATCCAGCTCAAACTGCTGTTGACGAGGCGCGCCAGGCCGTCTATGCCTTTTGCGCAGATCTGTGTAGCCACAGGCAATATAGACTTTATCTGCGCCGGTGAAGTCGTTCAGCATAAACGGCCCGGGCTTTCGATAGCTGTTATTCTTAATTAAAATGCGGCAGGTATCGTCAGGAAACGCCATATTTTCAAGCAGTGCAGGCCAGACAGCCTCATCCGGGGCGATGATGTCGCCGGAGGTGGTGTATTCGGCCTCGACCGCTTGCCGGAGAGATACGCAATGGCGATATCCACGGAGTGTCTTGCCCATATAATCGGGCGGATTGTCAATCAGCGCGATCATGATTTTCGCGTCGGTATCGACCATCAGCTGCAATGCCTCACGGCGTTTTTTTTGTCAACAGCCACGATTTTGACATCCTGACCGGATTTGACGACTGCGTCATAAGCGCCGAGTGCCATGAAACGGGAGTTGAACCGGATAACGTCAATATCGGAATGGGCCTGGAGCAGATTTTTTGAACAGCGTTATAAGAATCATCACGGCCCAGCTGCCCGGCTGCTTGTCGACGACCTCCCAGCCGTTTCCCATTGGGTCGCAGCCTCTGCACCGGCGGTTCTTTGCAATGCTGACGAAGCACCGGTCTTGCCCTCGATGATTGCTACTCCTTTCCGCTTTTCTCTAATCCCCGTCTTACAAGCTGCTGCGTAAGCAAGATCATAGCCAAGGTCGTAGTTGTTAAGTTGCGATGAAGCCTTCAAGTTTCAACGAAGCGTTCGTGATAGGCTTGTCAAGAACGATAATGGGATTCCGGCTTCGTTCAGCTTTTCAATTGCGGGCGTCAGACCCTCGCTGTCTGGTGGGGCAGATGATTTAAAGCAAGTCTGCGCGTCGAGCAGTGCCTGCTCAACGAGCTGTATCTGTTCCTCATTGCTGTCAGCGGTCAGCGGGCAGAGAACCCCTCAAGCTGGATCCCCTTTGCTTCGGCCTCAGCTTTTTGTGCTGTCGACCATTTCGACCCAGAAATCATTGCCCATCTGCTTGACGAGCAGAAACGACGCATATCGGCGGGTGCTTTTTCCTCAGCGGGGGCCGCTTCCTCAGTCGGTGTGCTTTCTCGGCAGGAGCGGCTTCCTGCGGCGTCTGCTGTGGCGGGGGCGGTGCGGGCTGCTTGCTGCGCAGCCTGCGAATAAACAGACAAGCAGAGCGGCAGTGAGCAAGAGTGCGGTGAGTTTCTTCTGTTCTACTTATTTTATCGCATCCGCGATAGTCGACGTCAGACTTTCTTCTTTTTTGTGTTGAGGTTTTCCGCGATAACTGCGAGGATGATGACGGCACCGAGCACAAACTGCTGCCATCTCGGCGGCGATGCCGAGATGAAGCAGACCATTTGTCAAAACCAGCATAATAAGCGCCTGACAATTGCATTTGTAACCTTGCCTTTTTCCGCCGCCAAATGCGTTGCCGCCGATCAGAGACGCGGCGATGGCACGGATCGGAAAGCTTGCGCCGAGCGTAGCATCAACGCCGCCAAGGAAGGACTATGTACATGATTCCCGTTACAGCGGACAGGATACCGACAGCAACAAAACGATCATTGTGATCTTCTTCGTCTTGATTCCGGAGATCGCGGCCGCCGCGTCATTGGTACCCGTTGCGTAGACCTGACGGCCAAACACGGTTCGTCCCATTACAAAGGCAAGAATCCCAATAATGACGACGGAAATCAGAAGATAATTATACTTCGTGGATTGCATCATGGCCTTAAAGCCGGGAGGAAGTCATAGACGGAGCTCCCGTTTAAAAATAACATAGCAAAGACCGGTGAGGATCCACTTCATGGAGATCGTGGCGATATAGGGCGGAACCTTGATTACGGCAATCAACGTTCCGTTCGCGACGCCGATGACAGCGCCGACCAAGACGGAAACCGCGATACCGAGCAAAACATTTTGCGTCGCCTTCATGGTAAAGCGCTGCGAGCGTTGCGGAAAACGCGACAGTTGCGCCAATAGAAAGGTCGATGCCCTTCATGATAATGACCATCGTCATTCCGGCTGCCAGCAGCAGAAGAACTGGGAATTGATCGAGAATAATGTTGAGCAGATTTGTCCAGTTATGAATGGACCAGAAGGTTTTTTGTCGTACAGGAGAAGAACACAAGAAGAGCAGAAGCAGAACGATGACTCTGGAATAACGATCGAGGAAACTGCGGAGCTTTACAGATTTCATGAATAATACATCCTCCTCATCGCTTTTTTTCGCTTTCCTGCGTTCATTGATTACGTCCATCAGGATGATGCAAAGGATGAAAATCCCGACGCAGGCCTGCTGCCAATAAACAGACAGACCGATCAGCTGGAGGCCGTTTTTTAACAATGGCAATAAACAGCGCGCCAAGAACGGTTCCGCCCAGTCCGCCTTTTCCTCCGTCAAAGGTCGTGCCGCCGACAATAACAGCGGCAATCGCGTTGAATTCATACCCGTCAGCGGTTGTCGGCCCCATAGAATTTGTTTTGGACAGAAGCAGGAACCCGCAAAGGCCGGCGAATGATCCGCTGAGAAGATAAATCATGAAATTTGTTTTCTTCACATTAACGCCGGATACCTCCGCACAGATTTCAGAATCGCCGACCGCATATATGTGCATGCCAAAGCGCGTGCTGCGCAGAAGGAAGATCATCAGGCCTGTGACAACAACAGTGATCAGGAGCAGAACCTTGATCCCCCAGAGGCTGCCGTCGCCGAGAAAAAACGAAAGGTTTTATTGTATCCGGAGATGATATTGCCGCCGGTGATGACCTGTGCCAGCCCGAATCCGATGCTCATGGTAGAGAAGGTAATGAGCCAGTTGTCAAATTTTTATAACCGATCATAAATCCGTTGAACGCGCCGATCAAAGCGCCAACGCCAACCGCGATCAAAACCGCAATCAGGACGTTCCACGCATTCGGATCTTCGAGCGAATGCAGATAAACAGCGCTGACCATGCCGGAAAACGTCGCGGTGCCGCCGACAGACAAATCGATTTTTCCGACAGAATCGCCATGGTGGCGCCGATGGAAATAATCAGAAGCACAGACGTGTTTTTCAGAACATTTTCAATGTTCAGCGGGTTTGTAAAATTCTTTGCGGTAAAGCTGAACAACACGCTGACAAGCAGAATGCCCCCAGAAAATACCGGGAATTTTGGAGAGCACCGCCGATCCCTTCTTCATGTTGCCTCCCTCCCTTCGATAATCAAGCGCATGATCTCCTCCTGCGCAAAGCCTTTTTCAGGATCACGGGTAAGCTCGCCCGTGATCTCGCCGTCCTTCATGGTATAGATCCTGTCGGAAAGTCCGATGAGCTCCGGCATATCGGAGGAAATAATCAGAACAGCCTTTCCCTGATTGGCCAAATCGTTGATAATACCGTAGATTTCAGCCTTCGCGCCTACGTCGATCCCGCGTGTCGGCTCATCGAAAATAATCAGATCACTGTCTGTAAGCAGCCATTTTGCGACAACGACCTTTTTTGCTGATTGCCGCCGGAAAGCTCAATGACCGGCTTTTCACCGGAGGTTGTCATGATCCGCAGGGCTCTGATTTGTTCGCTGGTCAGTGAGACCTCCCTTTGCCGCTGAACGATGCCGCGGGTGAAGAGCTTTGGTAAAAATGACCTGTGTTATATTTTCCCGGATCGTTTTAGGGAAGGAAAAGCCCCTCCTCCTTCCGGTTCTCCGGCAAAAAGGCCATGCCGCTGCGAATCGCGCGATTCGGCGAATGTCTGGCGACCGGGATTTCCTTTCCGTTTACAACAAGGCAGCCGCTGTCGATCGGATCATAGCCGAAAATTGCTTTTGCAACCTCAGTCCGGCCAGCGCCGACCAGCCCGTCGAGGCCGACAACCTCATAGGCATGCACACACGAATCGACATTGCGGAAGCGAAGACCGGTAAGCTTTGTTGTTCGAAGGCGCTCGATGCCCGGCTCCAGATAGGTTCGATTATAAACGTCTTCAATTTTCCGCCCGACCATCATTGTAATCAGCTCCTGCAGCGCAGCGTCGCGACGTCGCGCGTACCGACAAAGCACCGTCACGCATGACGGTCACACGGCTGCCAATCTCCATGATCTCTTCGAGTCGGTGCGAGATATAAATAATGCTGACGCCCTGCGATTGAAGCTGCCGGATAATCCGGAAGAGATTGCGGATCTCCTTGGAGGTGAGGGAGGAGGTGGGCTCATCCATAATCAGAACCTTATTCCGCATGGAAATTGCCTTTGTGAGCTCAACCATCTGCTGAAGCGCGATGCTTAAATCCTTCACGAGCGTCGTAGAGGAGATATCCAATCCCAGACTGTCAAGTACACGCTGACATGCGGCATTCATGGCGCGCTTATCGACGAACCCGGCTTTTGTGACGGGCTCGCGTCCGACAAACACATTCTGCGCAACAGTCCGGTTCGACATCATGTTCAGCTCCTGATGGATAATTCCGATTCCGCCCCTCTGCGCATCGACAACGGAATGCGGGGCATACGGCTTTCCATCCAAAGTCAAACTTCCTCGTTCAATTGAATAGATCCCGGCCAGCATCTTGACAAGCGTAGATTTTCCCGCGCCGTTTTCACCGATCAGGACATGAACCTCACCTCGGCGTATCTGAAAGCCGACATCGTTGACAGCGACGACACCGGGGAAGCTCTTGTATAGATGCTGAATGTCTAGCATGGTGTCCGAGCTTTGGCTGTGAACGATAGTTTCCATATATTGGCTCCTTTCGTTTTTTCAGGAATACTGCTTCAAACCGGATGAGCGCGAAAGCGATTCAAGCTGGTTTGGAACCGACAGTCTCCGAATGACAACAAAAACTGCCGGCAGCAGATCGTCTCCTGAAAGAAATACAAGCAATAACCGTGCCAAGATTCGCAGGCAGGAAACGCACACGTCTGTTTTTCGCGATACGTGCAAAAAATATAAATGAAACGCTGCCCGGAAGACCAAGGTGCAGCGTTTCGTTTCATGATTTCAAAAATGAAATATCAATTCCGTACTCTCGCATTCTGCGCCAGAGTGTTGTAGTACTGATCCCGAGCAGCTTTGCGGCGTCGGCACGCCTCAATGCGCGGCCTCCAGAGCCTGCTCGATCATCGCACGCTGGCTGCTTCGGACAGCCGCTGCGCCGGAAGGGCCCGGGGCGACGGCTGAAATTCCGGCAATACCTCACGCAGCGTCTGCATGGTAACGGTGCTCCCGTTACAGACAATGCAAAGCCGTTCGATCAGATTTTCAAGCTCTCGCACATTTCCTTTCCATGGGTTCTGACGAAAAAAAGTCATGCCCTCCTCTGGTATTTCAACCGGCGGAAGGAAAGCTGCTTGGATTTTTTTCGAATCAGAGCCCTTACAAGCAGCGGGATGTCGTCCGGCCTTTCGCGCAGCGGCGGGATCATCAGCCGCAGCACATTCAGACGATAAAAAGAGATCCAGCCGGAATTTTCCGTCCGAGACGGCCTTTTGCAGATTGCGATGCGTCGCCGCGATGATCCGCACGTCGATCGGAATGATCCGGTCACCGCCGACGCGCATGATCTGCTTTTCCTGAAGCACACGGAGTAGATTTGCCTGGAGATTCAACGGAATTTCGCCAATTTCGTCCAGAAAAAAAGAGTTCCCTTGTTCGCAAGCTCAAAATATCCCTTTTTCCCGTTTCTGCGTGCTCGGTAAAGGCGCCCTCTTCATAGCCAAAGAGCTCGCTTTCCAGAAGATTTTCCGGAATAGACGCACAGTTGATTGCGACAAACGGGCCGTTTTTCCGCGGACTTGCGATGTGAATGCCCTGTGCGAGCATTTCCTTTCCGGTTCCGGTTTCGCCGGTAATCAACACAGTTGAATTTGTCATGGCATATCGCCGTGCCTGCGCGATCAGACGCTGCATGTTTTCGCTGCATGTTGAAATATCATCAAGCGTTGTGCCTGCAACATGCCCCCCCGCATGACGGTTTCCTTCCGGGCCCGGCCCTCCATCTCCGTAATATCCTTTTACATAGTGCAGTGTGAGAACGGTTCCCTCCGCTTTCCCGTCAACACAGACCATGCGCGAGTGGATCATGATCCTGCTGCCGTTAAGCTTCATAGATACCGCCAAGCGTTGCGTCGGATTCGGGATGCAGCATGCTGGATGGCAGAAATGGCATGTAGGTCTGAATGGAATGCCCGATGGCGCTCTGGTCGGTGCCGAGCATCGAGCGTGCAGTCAGATTCATCAAAATCAGCTGTCCGTTTCCGTCCGTTGCCAGAATTCCTTCATAGGAGTGATCGAGAATGGTACGGATCTGCTCCGCACGGAAGCGTTCGGAATATTGAAGCTGGTAAAGATCGACCGCCCGCTTCATGGCAGAAGCAATGGTGCTTTTCCCCGTGTAGAGGAGAACACCGTTGATCCCATAGCTGATTGCGCATTGAATTTCGTTTTGACCGCCGAGCATGATTTCTACGCCGAGCTGCTTTGCCTGCTGAATGGTCTCCGGTGGCTGCTCCAGATCGGATAAAATCCATTCCGAAACTTCCAGACCAAACGGTTCGCCGAGCGCGCGGCAGCCATAGACAAGATCAGCGGGGCCAATCACACCGATACGTGTGCCGAATTTTCTCGCATGGGACAAGCCCTTAACAATATCGTATGGACTTGCGCTTAAATCAATGACCGGAATACTGAGATGGCGCGAGATGGCAAGCGCCGTCATATTCCGGCTCACGATCAGCTTTGCGCCCTGCTCATAATACCGTTCGGCAAGCTGCAATCCAGATTCGCCGTATCCTACGTCAAAGACCCAGCCATCAAGCTTCAGCTCACGCGCGACCTCCTCCGCCATGACGGCCATTTCTTCATATGGGGCGATGAAAACAAAAATACTTTTCATGAGAACCTCCGTAAAACTCGGAACCGAGAAGATATTCGTATTTTCAAATATACGGGATAGATGAAATGAATGCAAGCATAACCTTCAAATTTGAAATAAATTCCTTTGCGCGTACAGCTGCTGCATGGAGTGCATTTCTGGCACGGTATTTGCTTCACATAGAAGTGAAGCTATATTCTGCGCATCCTGCGCAGCAGAAACGGAGGATATTATATGTTGGAAAGAAATCAGCTGGAGATCCAGCAAAGCTGCAGGCGCAAATGGAAAAGGACGGCCTTGACGCGATGATCATCACGCAGCCGGAGGCGGTTTTCTACTGCACCGGATTTGCGAGTCAGTTCCTGTATATTTCAAATCGAATCGGCATGGCGCTGGCAGTTGTGCCGAAGCACGGAACTATCACGCTGCTCGTCAGCGGATTTGAAAAGCTTGCCGCAGAGCAGGCTGTTGATCGGGCTCACGTTACAGTGGCGGACTATCCGGTGTGGATTTATATCCGGGATCTGGACGACGGAAGAGAGAAGGAAGCACAGCCGGACATGAACAGACGTTCCGCATGGCGGTAGAAGCGGTTGGTGAGATCCGCGCGGACGGAAGGATCGGCGTGCAGTTTGACAGCATGCCGTTTAAAAAGTGGGAATATCTGTGCGGTATCTATGGCGCAGACCGCCTGGCTGACTGCGAGCCGACGCTCAGAAAGGTACGCGTCTTCAAGACTGCGTGGGAGATCGAGCTGCTGCGTGAAAATACAAGATTCCTCGAGCAGGGGATGTACAACACTTTCCGGCAGATCGTTCCCGGCATGTCAGAGCAGGAGATCGCAAGCATATGGAATCGGGAATGCTTTGCGCTGTCCGATGAGATTTATAATGTTTTTCCATACGCATGTCGTCGGGAAGAACTGGTCGCCGCGGCTGATCCCGGACGGAAGACAGTTTGTCAAGGAAGGCGACGTGATTCGAATGGACGGTGCAGTCTGGCGGAAGGGCTATGGCTCTGATCTTGGCCGCGCGGCAATCGGAGGCAAGGCGGCAAAGCCGGAAATGGATCGCGTCTATGCAGCCCTGCACGCCGGTTACGACAGATTGATTTCCATGGTTGGCCCGGGCGTTCGTCTGTGTGATGTGTTCCATGAGGTTGTGACGACCGTGCAGCGATATATTCCGGAATACCAGCGCGGACATGTCGGCCATTCCCTGGGCTGCAATCGGTTCTCGGAGGAGTATCCGTTTATTTCGCCGACCGAAACCTCAACCTTCGAGCCCGGTATGATCTTCTGCACAGAAGTTCCGTATTACAGCTCGGAATTTAACAGCTATAATTTGGAGGATACGCTACTCATTACAGACAATGGCGTGGAGCTGTTCTCACATATTCCGGATACGCTCAGCTGGACAGGTGTGAGCGAGAGATAAGGAGAGACAGAATGTCGGTTCATACTTCTTTTTGGATGCGTTGACGCCGTCCGCCATCCGTGCGATCACGGCAAGGATGCGGGATAAAAAGCGGGATGGTGTAAATGTCGTGAATTTTGCAGGCGGTATGCCGGATGAAGCGACGTTTCCGGCTGCGGAATTCGCGGCGATCACAGCGGAAATTTTGCGTGATGAGGGGCGGCGCGGCCCCTGCAATATGCGGCCTCCGACGGATACGATCCGCTTCGCGCCTCAATCGCGGAACTGATGCGAAAGGTTGGCGTGGAAACAGACTTTCGGCATATCGTCATAACCTGCGGCTCGCAGCAGGCCTTGAGCTATCTGACGCGCGCATTGGTAGAGCCGGGAGATGTGGTTGTCTGCGAGGCACCGAGCTATGTTGGCGCGCTGGACACCTTCCGGACGCAGCAGGCGCGTGTGGTCGGGGTGGAAATGGATGAGGACGGTATGCGCATGGATGTGCTGGAGGCAATTCTCCGGGAAACGCGCCCAAGGTTTATTTATACCATTCCGGACTTTCAGAATCCAACAGGCCGATGCATGTCGCTGGAGCGCAGAAAGCAGCTCGTTGCGCTTGCAGAGCAGTACGACACATATATCATAGAGGATGCGCCATACAGTCTGATTCGCTTCAGCGGGAGCGGCAGACCTGCAGCCAAAAAGCTTTTGATACGACAGATCGCGTGATCTATCTTGGATCCTTTTCCAAAACAATTTGCCCCGGCATCAGGATCGGCTGGATCCACGCGGATGCGCATACGCTGCAGCAAATCATCTATTTGAAGATGCGCGACGATTTACAGGTCTGTAATCTGGCGCAGCGGCTGGCGGATGGATACCTGCGCAGATATGATTTTGACGCGCATTTGAAGGATGTCAGCGAGCGCTACAGGCGGCGCAGAGACCAAATGCTGCAGGCGATCGAAGACAGCTTCCCGAGGGACTGTCATGTTGTTGTGCCGAAGGGTGGAATCTTCCTGTGGGTGTACCTGCCGGAGCGGCTTGATGCGCAAACGGTTTTTGACGTTGTATTTGAGCATGATCTTGCGTTCGTACCGGGAACCTTCTTCTATCCGGATCGATCCGAAAAAATACGATGCGTCTGAACTTCTGCACGAACGACGAAGCGGTCATCGCACAGGAAATCCGCAGAATGGGCAGCATAATAAGCGATTTGGCTCAGATGTGAGAATAGGAGGCGAGATACAGTTGGAGAATGAAATCTATTCCATTCGGCTGCCGAGGGAGGTTTATTCCGGCGCGGGGAGCATTCAGAAATTACGGGAGGTTCTGCGCAGAAAAACAAATTCTGCTTCTGGCAGACCCGGTTCTTAATGAAATTGACTATCTGTGCTCGGTTCTGGAGCTTCTGGAGCAGGGAAGGAAAAAGCATGGAGCCTGGAAAGCGAGATCCCTCCGAACCGCAGGCACAACAGATCGAAAGCTGTTCTGAACAAATGCCGCGGGATGCACTGCGATTGTGTGCTGGGCATCGGCGGCGGAAGCGTGCTGATACGGCGAAGCTACTCGCGCTCCTTCTTGAAACAGAAAAAAGCGTTTTTGATCTGATGCAGAACCCTTCAATCGAGGAAACCCGGTTGCTCCCGCTTGTTCTTGCCCCGACAACAGCCGGAACCGGCTCTGAGGCAACGCCGAACGCAATTGTAACGGACACGAGCCGCAATATGAAGGTTGGAATTGTCAATCAGGCGTTTATCCCCGATACCGTCATTCTTGATCCGGCCTTTACCATGACGCTTCCGCAGAGCGTAACTGCCGCGACCGGTATGGATGCGCTGGCACACGCACTGGAATGCTATATTTCCAAAAAGGCAAATCCGATCAGCGATACGTATGCAATTGAAGCAATGCGCCTGATTTTCTCCAATCTGCTGACAGCTTACCAACAGCCGGATCATGCGGACGCGCGTCATGCAATGCTTTACGCGGCATTTCTGGCGGTCTCTGTATTGCAACCTCTTCCACAACCGCGGTGCATGCGCTTGCGTATCCGTTGGGCGGAAAGTATCACATTCCGCATGGAGTGTCGAATGCGATGCTACTTCCTGCGGTTATGGAGTTTAATCGAAGCGTCATTACAGATAAGCTCTATACCGTCGCCGTTCGGTGTATGGGGCTTCCGGCCTCCGTGACAAAGAAGAAGCCGCGGACGCGGTGATCCGGCAGCTCTATGCATTCAGCCGGCAGATGCAGATCCCCACCGATTTAAAAAGTATGGGATCCGGCCGGAGGAACTGGATCAGCTGGCGGAGGAGGGCTTCGCCGTCAGACGTTTGCTTGACAACAATCCGAAGCAGATGCAGCTCTCCGATGTTCGCGAGATCTATGAGACGCTTCTTTAGGATGGAGGAAACATGAACAAGAAATATAAGGGTGTGATCCCGCCGATCATAACGCCGGTCGATGCACATGAGCGCGTTGACGAAGCGGGTGCGCTGCGCGCGTTGATCCGGCACTGCATTGAAGTCGGCTTGCACGGGATATTTGTAGCGGGAACAAATGGGGAAGCGATGGCGCTTTGCCCGCGCGAGCGGGAGCGCGCAATAAAAATCACACTGGATGAATGCGGCGAGAAAATACCGGTTTTATGCGGAATTATGGATTCCGGAACCGACGTAGTCATTGAAAATTTGAAGCGGCTGGAGCAGCTTGGCGGAAAGGCGGCGGTTGTAACGCCAGTATTTTATGCAAAGCACGCCGCGCAGGGGGAATTTTTACGACACTATGAGGCTGTCAGCCGCAGCGCGTCCTGCGATATCCTGATTTACAACATTCCGGCCTACACCGGCGCCTGCATGAAGGCGGAGGATGTGTTTGAAATTTCAAAAATGGAGCATATTTCCGGATATAAGGACAGCAGCGGAAACCTTCAAGAATTTATTTCCTGTACAGAACATTTCCGCAACACGGATTTTTCCGTTCTGCAGGTGTTTCCGGCCTTGCGGCTGCCAGTATGCTGCTCGGCGCGGACGGCATGGTTCCGTCGCTTGCACCGGCGTTTCCGGAAATCTACCTTGGCGTATACGAAGCAGGGCGGCGCGGCGACGCAGCGCAGACAAGCCGCTGGAACCGCTGGCTGATGCAGGCGCAGGCACTTTTGCAGATTCCGAAAAGCGCTCTGGCGGCAAACAAATGCGTTATGAGCTTCCTTGGGTATTCATCCGAAGCTGTCCTTCGCCCAACAGAGCCGGTCAGTGAGCGGGAGCACGCCTGCATGTACAGGCTGGCGCAGGAGATATGCGATCACGCGCAGCTGCCCGCACGCTTCACAGAAAGGATGAAAAAAATGACAAAACCTGTTCTTGCAATTACAATGGGAGACGCGGCGGGGATCGGCGCGGAAATAACCGTAAAGGCTCTGATGAAGCCGGAAATCTATACGCAGGCCGTTCCAGTCGTAATCGGAGACCGCGCCGCAATTGCTGACGCGATCCAGTTTTTGTAAGGCTCGCTGGAGCTGCATGTGATCCAGCAGCCTGAGGAGGCGGAAGGAAGATATGGCGTGATCGATCTGATCGATCTTGGGTATCTGACGCCGGGTGGCTGGGCGTATAAAACGGTAAGCGCATTGACAGGCGACGCAAGCTATCAGTATAGCAAAGGGCATTGCGCTTGCGATGGAAAAAGCGCGCGCATGCCGTTGTTACAGGCCCAATCAACAAAGAGGCAATCAATCTTTGCGGGGCATCACTATGCAGGTCATACCGAAATTTTTGCAAAGCTGACCGGTACAAAGGATTACGCAATGCTACTGTCCTCGATTCCCCTGCGCGTAATTCATGTGACAACACATGTATCCATGCGCGAAGCGTGCGACAGGGTGACAACGGAGCGTGTATCCGCTGTGATTCGACTGGCGGACGAGGCATTGCGGCTGATGGGCGTCCGCAATCCGAGAATTGCTGTTGCCGGCCTGAATGCGCATTGCCTCGGAAAACGGCCTGTTCGGCTTTGAGGAGCAGAAATGGATCATTCCTGAAATTCAGGCCATGCAGGCGGTGGGGCTCTGCGTTGACGGCCCGATTCCTCCGATACCGTTTTTGTAAAGGCATTGGGCGGCATGTATGATATTGTTGTGGCGATGTACCACGATCAGGGCATATTCCGCTCAAGCTGAGCGGGTTTAAGCTGAACCCTGTGACAAAGCGATATGAGTCCATGTCCGGCATCAACACAACGATCGGCCTGCCTATCATCCGCACCTCGGTAGATCACGGCACCGCATTCGGAAAAGCCGGAGAGGGCCGCGCGAACGAGCAGAGCATGCTCGATGCGATCCATCTTGCTGTCACGATGGCGAAGAACAAATTTTTACTCGCATAACGGAGGCTTTGAGGGATTGCATGATTCAGCTTTTGATTGTCGCGGATGATTTTACCGGTGCGCTCGATACTGGGGTACAGTTGGCCAAGCAGGGATGCCGGACATCCGTTACGACGCGATATCCGCCGGATTTTTCACAGATCCCGGAGCATACACAGGTTCTGGTAGCGGACACACAGAGCAGGCATTTACCTCCGGAGGAAGCGTATATACGAACATACCGCTGGTTTGAAGCAGCGAAGGGAC
>VOFC01002250.1_pt1 | contig 29717 bp, 44 predicted proteins | sample 5384161 | NCBI WGS metagenome assembly VOFC01 (sample SAMN12384722, study PRJNA508395) | human gut metagenome | isolation source: healthy gut B | host: Homo sapiens | reverse complement strand
TTCGCGCAAAGGGGTCACGCGGATCAGGTAATACCAGGATTGACGATTTTTTCTTCTTTTTTTTCTTCCTGCGCCTTCATTCGTTCCTTCGCCCGCTCCCTTTTCGGCTTTCTTCTGGCGGTAGATGGCTCGCTGGCGCTGGGTCTCTTCCCGACGCGCGGAACTTGCCCGGCTGGTTCGGATGCTCGGGGGGAGAAAAGGTAGCCCCGCCTCGCCACAGCCGCCTCCCAGCTTCTGAAGCGTGTCTGAATGGTCACGCCGCCGGAATCTCCCGTGGCCATGGCGTGTGCCCCATTCGTCACGCATATTTGCGGAGATAATCGGCAAGCTGCTGCTCCGTGTCCTGCGCGTGTTCCACGGCGAAACGGTTCTCCGCTTCTTCCAGAGCGCACGCGGTCATTCTGCGGATGGTCGCGTCATAAATCTGCATTTCTGCTTGGCGTCGGCATAATGCACCTTTTTCTACATTTCTATATATAAATGAAAAACGGCTGCGGCGGTCAAAACAATAGACCGCCGCAGCCGTTTTTTCTGCGCCGAAAACCGACCGTCTCCGCCCAATTCCCGGGGCAAAGCGGCCGCTGTCTGTTTCCGTAGGTCTCCTGACTTGTGTCTCGAGCGGCGGCCTGTCTGCCTTCTCGGAATTCTCCAATGACTGGCTTTCACCAACGGCAGGCCGTCTCGACACTTACAGTGCCGGCAGCGTGGGGACTCGCACCCCGTTCTCTTGTTCAGCCGGGCAGTCTGAACGCCCCGCCCGGCCACGGAAACATGAATTAGGTTGTAATTTTAGAAAACCACGCAAAAATGGTCATCGCGTTTCCACCGACGGGTAGAACATCGCCATGACCATTCCGAAGCAACATTCTGACGAAACAGTAGGTCTCCCGACTCGCGCCTCAAGCAAAACCTGCCCTGCCTTCTCAGGTCGCCCCAATGACTGGCTTTCGCCAACGGACAGGCTTCTAAACGCACACGGTATTGGTCAATGCGGGGCTTCAAGGAACATCTGACTACATCGTCTGCAACTGTGAGCGAGAGATTTTCGACCAATCGAGGTATCGGAAACGGAGTAATACTTTGTGTATTTCCCGTTTTCGATACCGAAAGAGTGGGCGGAAAAATCCGCTCACAGTCGCAGACGATGTAGTCAGATGTTCCTTATTACCCCATTTCCTTGTTAAGCCCTGCCCCTGACGAAACCGCCGTTACGGACGCAGCGCCTCTGCTCGTGTTTCTCTATTCAGTATTATAAGACCGATTTAAGAAATTGTCAATACAATTTTTTATAATCCCCACAACATCTTATGTCGAAAAAAGCCGTCAGAATCCACATATTGTTACACATTTGTAATCATTTTTCCGTCAGAAGCCGCCACCCGGAACCACGCGCCGCCGGTTTCGATCAGCCCGTCCTTCCGCAGCTTCGATCTCCGCCGACATGGCGCTCCGCCCACGCCCAGATAATCCGCCAGCGCCTGACGGTCATAGGGGATCGTAAACTCCGCGCTGCCGTGGCGCTTCGCCTGATCGAGAAGAAATTCCATCAGCTTTTCCCGGGTCGTTTTCCGGGACATGAACCGTATCTTCTCCGTCAGCGCCAGATTTTTCTGAGCGATGCCCTGCAAAAGATTGTATACCAGCCGGCTGTGGAACAGGCAGTCATGGCCGCAGCCGGTCATCACCCGCCGGCAATCCAGCAGGAGCACGGTACTGTTCTGCACGGCAAATGCGCTGACCGGCAATGTCTCCAGCCCCGCGCAGGCGAAAGCTTCCGCGAACAGCCCGCCGGGCGCGGCCACCGTCAGCACGCTTCGGTTTCCGTAGTAATCGTCCCGGACGATCTGCACTCCGCCGGACAGCACGACCCCCACGAACCGGGCAGGCTCCCCTTCCAGAAACACCGGGTCGCCTTTTGGTATCTCGACCACCTTTTTGTCCAGACAGTTCAGTATTTCCGGCATTTCCTGCCGCGTTATCCCCGTGAACAGCGGACATTGGGACAATATTTCATAATATGCTTCCATAATCGCTCCTTTGTTGGAATTCCAACATACGTTTTTGCAATAGTATAGTAAACTGTGGCCATAAAGTCAAGGGAAGCTCTGGACAAATCGGCGAGAGCTGGCGGCGGGAGATTTTTTCCTAGACGAAGGCTTCACAAGTGGAGGAATACTTTGTGTATTTCCCGCTTGTGAAGCCGCACGGCTAGGGAAAAAGGTCCGCTGTCCAGCCGAAGGTGATTTGTTCAGAGTTTCCCCCAAAAAACAGGAGGAACAGATTATGATTCGCAGAATTATTGAAATCAACCGGGAAAAATGCAACGGCTGCGGCGCCTGCGCGGCGGCGTGCCACGAGGGCGCCATCGCCATGGTAGACGGCAAGGCGCAGCTGATGCGGGACGACTACTGCGACGGTCTGGGGACTGCCTCCCCGCCTGCCCCACCGGCGCGATCACCTTCGTAGAACGAGGAAGCGGCTGCTTATGACGAAGCCGCCGTTCTGGCCGCGAAGGCGAAGAAGGAAGAAAAAGCTGCCCTGCGGCTGCCCCCGGCTCCGCGGCGCGGGCCATTCACCGGGAGGAATCCCCCTGCGACATCAGGACGCCCCAGCAGTCCCAGCTGCGCCAGTGGCCGGTGCAGATCAAGCTTGCGCCCGTGAACGCGCCATGGTTCGACGGGGCGAAGCTTCTGGTCGCCGCCGACTGCACCCTACGCCTATGCCAATTTCCATCAGGATTTCATCAAGGGCCGCATCACGCTGGTAGGCTGCCCCAAGCTGGACGCCGTGGACTATTCCGACAAGCTCACGGAGATTCTGAAGCACAACGACATCCGCAGCATCACGGTCGTTCGGATGGAAGTCCCCTGCTGCGGCGGCATTGAGCAGGCGGTGAAGAAAGCGCTGCTGAACAGCGGAAAGCTGATTCCGTGGGACGTGGTGATCGTTTCTACGGACGGAAGAATTCTGGACAGGGTGTAATCGATCGTCAGGCAGTATTTTGCTAACAAACGGAGCCTCCGCCAAATGGAGGCTCCGTTTGTTACGTCTGGTCTGCAAGTCTGATACCGAGATCATGTTCAAGCATGTGCATGTACTTTGCGGTAAAAACTGTATCAGCGGCATACCCGGGAACGACTTTGGGGAAGAATTCGTTGCCCCACAGGAAGCCCCAATAGTGTACAAGCTTGAAGCCTATGGTTTCCAGATAGGAATAATAATCCTCAATTTGAATTGCCAGTGCTTGCTGCTCCGGGGTAAACCGCTGGACAGAAGAACATATGGCGTCTTCGGTGGTTTGCACCTGCGGAAGCGCAGAAAAAAGATATTCTCCATGAAGTTCTTCATAATCGGTTTGGCGCCGGGCTTGTTTATTGGATCTCGGTAACAATCAAGTTCCAGCGAACACCCTGCCATGCAACATACAATAGTTTGGCAGCAAACTGTCTTTCCAGCGTATCCACAAAAGCATCATCGGATAACTTCGCATTGGCTTGCGCAAAAGGAAGATATTCTTTTGTATAGCAGGAATCAGCCTGTTCCAGCGTACTCCTTAATTGCAGCGCAAGCTGCGTCTCATTCAGCTCGAATTTTTTACAATCGACATACCATTGCCTCATTTCCAATATAAATAATCAGAACCATATAAATTTATATTTATAAGTAATTCTGATAGGCTTATAATACAGGAAAAGGCATGTCGAAGTCAGTCGAATTATAGCAAAAAACCAGCAGGCAATCTTTTTGATTGCTTGCTGGCGAAATCAGCCGTTTTCATAGTACGCTTCGATATACGCTTTGACGCAGTGGTATATTTTGCGCCGCTCCTTTGCGGGGAGACCCTTCATGAGATCGTCTAAATCAGACGGAACAGAATCGGCAGAGTGATCGATGACATCCTGAAGCAATGTATCGGCGGACACATCCAAAGCATTGGCAATATTGCAGAATGTGTCCATCTTGGTAGGCTTGAAGCCCCGTTCAATTACGCTGACATGCATAGGGCTTAAATTCACCAATTCTGCCAGCGCCTCCTGCGTCAGCCCCTTTTGCTCACGGGCTGCCTTTGATTCGTATCCCCGACCTTCAAGTCCACGGTTAATCATCCCTTTAGAATCAGATTTAATTCCAGTAAGTAGTATAACCGTGGGAAATGAGAAAGCACAGAATCTATTATATTTAGAATAGGTATAATAGAATTATATTTTTAATGCAAATTACGGAAGAAGCCAAGATTATTCGTTTCCCAATTCTGTCGAGGAATGGATAGAAAAGTATTCTGTCCGTCAGAAAAAAACGGGAAGTGGATTCCATCTCATGATTTGTCTCTTTCCCGTTATTACGCGTTCTGTATTGCAAAACACATCCGCAAAAATAATTCCACTAATTCAAGACAGCACTATTATACAGTCCACTCAAACAGAACGCAAGTAAAATAAAATGTTACTGATACAAAACATTGGGAGGAAATCAGTAATGGTTGATTTAGGAGTACGCTTGCAGCAATTACGTATGGATCGCAATATGTCGCAATCTGAACTGGGAAAAGCACTGAATCGAAGCAAGTCTGTCATCAGCGCCTATGAAAAATGATCTCCGTATCCCTCCGCTGGAGGTACTGACCGAGATCGCACTGATTTTCAACGTGTCACTGGATTTTTCTCGTTGGGATAGATAAGGCGGAGATGGTCTCGGTAGATGGGCTGAACGACACGCAAAAAGGCGATCATCTTTGATGCGGCGCAGAGTGTTGTCAACAGCAGCGGGGGTGATCATCGGGCAATACCTCTGTGGATATCAGCGGCGTGCTGGGAAACCTGGATGCCCAGATGGAGGCATTGGAAAACGGGAGAACTGTTCGGTCTGTGGTTTCAGTCCATATTCGTGGGGCTGACCATGAACATCCTGTCCATCTGCATTATGCTGGTGATTTACGGCAGGATGATCGAGGTGTACCTGACCGCCTCAGTTGGACCAATTCCTCTTGCCACCATGACCAACCGGGATTGGGGGCACACACAGGGCAAACTTACCTGCGTTCCCTGTTTGCCCTGGGCTTCCAGGCGTTTCTCATCATGGTGTGCGTTGGCATTTATTCTGTGCTGGTGCAGAACATCGGCGTGGGAAGCAACGTGTCCGCTGCCATCTGGGCCTGCATGGGGTGGCATACGGTGCTACTGTGCTTTGCGTTATTTTAAAACCGGCAGTCTGTCAAAGTCCTATTCGGGGCCCATTAAGAGGTATGTATGGCCTATGTAACCATTCCCAAAGACCTGACCAAAGTAAAATCCAAGGTGCTGTTCGGCCTGACCCGGCGGCAGCTCATTTGCTTTGGGGCGGCGGTGCTTGTAGGAGTACCGCTTTTTTTTGCTCAAAAATCGGGTGGCTTCCAGCGCGGCCACCCTCTGCATGATCCTGGTGATGCTGCCCTTCTTCCTGCTGGCTATGTACGAAAAAACACGGCCAGCCATTGGAGGTGATTTTTAGGGCAGATGATCCAGGCCATGTTCCCCAAGCTGCGGCCCTACGCGACCAACAATTTTTATGCCCGCCGTGGCGCGGCAGATTCAAGTAGAAACAGGAGGTACGAGCGATTGTCAAAAAGAGAGGAAAAGTCCGCAAAAAAGCGAAAGCTGACCGCCGCTGAAAAGAAAGAGATCCGGGCCATCATGGAGCGGGCCCGGGAGCGACGGGAAGCCCCACACGCCCAGGACACCTTGCCGTTCCGGCAGATGTTTCCAGACGGCCTGTGCAAGCTGGACGACAATACCTGGTCCAAGTGCATTGAGTTCGAGGACGTGAACTATCGCTTGCTCAGCCGGATCAGCAGACGGCCATCTTTGAAGGCCTCTGCGATCTGTACAATTCCATGACAGCTCCATCGGTATGGAGATCAGCCTGCCATGCCGTCACACATGAATCAGGAGGACTTTTTAAAAGGCGGATCGAGATCGCCGCCCAAGGAGGATGCCTTCATGGCATTCGGCAGCTCTATACCCAGATGCTCCGGCGGCAGCTGGAAAGGGCAACAACGGCATTGTGAAAACCAAGCTGCTGGTTCTCGACCATCACGGAATCGGATATCCGGGCGGCCAGGGCTAGGTTTTCCCGGATCACCCTGACGCGTTGAACCATTTCAAGGTCATGGGCGGCGCTCTGGCGAAGGTGCTGGATGGCCGGGAGTGGCTGGAACTGCTGCAGTAATGGGCATCCTGCACCCGGATGGGGAACGGTTCGCCTTTTGATTGGGACTGGCTGGCTCCCCCGGCCTGCACGTCAAGGATTTTATCGCCCCCCTCGGCTTTCCGTTTTGCCTCTGCCCGGCAGTTCCAGATGGGCACCAAAGTTCTGCGCGGCCTCCTTTTGCAGATCACCGCCCCGGAAATGGATGACCGTATCCTGGCGGAGCTGCTGAATACGGAAAGCGACATGCTTTTTGAGCATCCACATCCGCATGGACCAGACGGGAGGCCCATCAAGACCGTCAAGCGGAAGATCACTGACATTGACGGTATGAAGATCGACGCCCAGAAGCGGGCTGTGCGGGAAGGCTTCGATATGGATATTGTCCCCACGGACATGCCACCTACGCCGTGGAGGCAAAGAACATTCTCCGGGACCTGCAGAGCCGGAATGAGCGGATGTTTCTGGTCACATTCCTGGTTGTGAACATGGCGGACAGCAAACGGAAGCTGGACAACGACATTGCCCGGGCGGCCAGCGTCGCCCAGCAGTACAACTGCCAGTTTACCCGGCTGGACTTCCAGCAGGAGCAGGGCTTTGTATCAGCTCTGCCATTGGGAGTCAACCAGATCCACATTCAGCGGGGGCTTACTATGGACGCAACGGAGGCGGTAGTGGAAACTACCGCACCGGAAGAAACAAAAGAAGCTACAGATCCTTTCACAGAGGAACCAGCGGAAGATTCCACAGAGGAAACGGAGGCCCCAGCGGAGGACACCCCGGACGAATCGGAAGATAACCGTCTCCTGGGTGCCGAAGCCTACGCCTCTACGCAAAAAAGTATCATGCTGTTCGATTATGCCGACAACGGCGACTACACTACCCGGCTGAATTATCAGGTGTCTTTGCACTTATAAGCCCAACGGCAGCGGCACAACCCGGACGGCCTATGTCAAGAACATGGGCTGGCACTTTGCGAGGTACGGCGGTGTTGCCCATGCGGATGAGACCGCTGTACTGCATTGAGCCTTGGCGCAATTATGCGGCCAGCACATCCGGCAATTCTGTTGACCGGGATGTAACATTAAATGGAAGCGGCAGTACCACCGGCAGCAACGTGTGGTATGCGCTGCCCTGCTGCACGGCGGGAAGCCATTGGGCTTATTCTTTTTACAGCAATCAGCAATGGAACCATTCCATCAGCGTTACCACCACGAAAAGAGGACAGTAACCCCAATGTTCCGCTGCGGGTAGCAACGCAAATTGATTTATGAAATCGTCTGCGGCCTGCGTGACCCCAGCAGTTTTAACCGGAACAGCTATAACGAATGCGGCACCGCCGGCGACGTGTTTCTATAACGCAGCTGCCGCCTCTGTGTCCGGGTTCACCTCCTGCTACAACAGCCTGGTATCCGCAATCCAGTCCGCAAAGAATATTCCCAGCTTTTGCGGCAGTTCCAGCAGCAATGCGCCCACAATTCAGCTTTCCGGGGATACCGGAAGCGCTTATGATTCCAACGGGGTTCTGCCCAATTTCAGCTTTTCCAATGGAAATGGTGCCCGCTTTTCTAAGAGCGGCAATACGCTGAACATTACCAGAACTGGATATTTCCGAATCCACAGTGTTCACAGCAACCCGGTATCTGCCCTCGGCATCCAATTCCAGCTATAATATCTGGTATATGTCGGGGTCAAGTTATCAGACGACCATCTCTTTGTACAACGCCGGAAGCAGTGGATTGAACGCTTATTTCAAGATCAAAGGCACCACTCCCTGGGGAATATCAGCCTGACCAAAAACACGGAGGATGGAGCAAACCTGTCCGGTTGGAAGTTCGGCATTTATTCTGATTCTGCCTGCACCAAACTGGTATCTGGGCCGTACACCACCAATTCCAGCGGAAAGCTCTCCGTAACGGGGCTGACCGCGGGTACTTACTACGTCAAGGAATTGTGCAATACGGATTCCAGCATAGATTCCCTGTACAGCTGTGCCAGCACCAATCCCCAGCGGGTCACGATTACCTCTGGACAGACGGCTTCTGTGAGCTTTTACAACAAGAGAAACACCGGGAGTGTCCAGCTAGTGAAGAAAACCAATACGGGCGAAAATCTGGGTGGCTGGAAGATTGGACTGTACACGGATTCTGCCTGCACCAACTCTGTTTCCGGCTCTCCATTCACCACCGGGGCAGATGGCACGGTTACGGTTTCGATTTGCAGAAAGGAACCTACTACGCCAAAGAGATTTCCACAAATGCCCCTATTGGGAATTTGACACCGCTGTGAAGTCTGTAACGGTTGCAGTTGGTCAGACCGCAGAAGTCACCTTCACCAACACCCACTATGGGCGCATCGAAATCCGCAAGACCACCAACACCGGCAATCAGCTTGGCGGCTGGACATTCCGGGTGAGAGATTCCGAGGGCAATTCCTACGGAGACTTCACCACCGATGAAAACGGATATGCCTGCACCCAAAATCTTCCGTTAGGGTGGTACACGGTTGTGGAGTTGCCCACGGAGGATAATTATTGGCTCACAGAGCTGGGTTTCCATGATGTGACCGTGAAAGCCGGTGAAACCACCGTGGACACTTGGCTCAATAAGGAGCAGGGACTGGTCTGGTTCTACAAAAAGACCAACACCGGGCAGTCCGTGGAAGGCTGGCATATCACTGTCTATTCGGACGAAGCCTGCACCCAGAAGGTCGGCACTCTTATCACCAATGCGGAGGGCAAGGCTGGCTACTACCTTGACCCCGGCACCTACTGGGCGAAGGAAACCGGCGATGAACACGGGCGGTTTGAGGATGAATACTGGATGGTGGATGAAACTGTCCACAAGTTTGAAATCAAGCCCCATGAGGATATTTCCATCACCTTTACCAATGTCCAGTACGGTAAACTGAAAATCGCCAAAACCGTGGATGGCGACGGCCCGGTGGAGGGCTGGCAGTTCAAGATTACAGATACCGAAGGAAAGGTTCTGGACGGCTCTCCCTTCGCCAGCAACAAGGACGGCATTATCCTGACCGGGAACCTGCTGCCCAGTCAGTACACGGTAGAAGAACTGCTTCCCGAAAACAGTCTTTACCAATGCATCAGTGAAAATCCACAGACCGTTACCGTAAAACAGGGTGAGATCGCCGAAGTATCTTTCGTCAATGCTCTGCGCACCGGCAAGGTGACTGTGGAGAAGATCGACATTAGCGGCGCTCATCTGGCGGGGGCAACATTTCGGCTGGAATGGAGTGAGGACGGTTCTCTCTGGCATCCCGTGACCTACTCCGAAACCATTGTTCGGGGCGGCGCTCCAATCCCGATGTAACGGACGGGAGCCTGACCACCGACGGACGGACTGCTGGAATGGGGACAACCTCTATCCGGGACTACAGTACCGCCTGACGGAAACCAAAGCACCGGAGGGCTTTAAGCTGCTCACGGAGGCGGCGTTTACTGGCACGCTTCCCACGGATACGCTGTCCGTAGAGTTGACCGTTGTCAACGCCCGCACCTTTACCATGCCGGAAACTGGTGCGATATCCGGGCCGTTCTTCGGGTGCTTGGCTGGCTGCGGCTATCAGCTGCCTTTGTATGCTTTCTGTTCTATCCAGAAAAAGGCATTGATAAAGCCGGAAGCAAACCGCTTCCGGCAAAAGTCATATGGACTGATACTGATTGCAGGCATCTTCCAATCTTGAAAAGTTACAGTACATAGGATAAACCTTTCCCGTTTCTTTCTGTTCCCTGTAAATCTGGGTGACTTTAGAAAGAATACCGTCCCTGTATTTTCTGGCAAAATCTGTACTCCTTTTCAAGTAGATCCGCATATTTCTGATCTTCCAGCTTTGCGAACTCAATTCGGCTGTACAAACCATCGGCAACAGGGATCATTTTCTTTAGGTCAAGTGCAGCAAAAATTTTTCAGTGCATCCGTCTCTGAAATGGATTTGAAAATATCCCGTTTACGAAGCTCCGTCTTTTTACCTGTTCGTAAATCAGGTAATGGGCAGGACCCACATTTTCCACTTGGCGTGTTTCGGTTTCCCGGAGGTCAGAGGGATGAAGTAGGAATATGTATCAATGGTAACAAGAATACCGAGGAAGGGGCTTTTGCTCATAGTTCTTTTCCTGCGTGAACTGCACTTCCGGCTCGATACCGTTGAGATACCGCAGATAATCAGTATCGATGTTGTATAGACCCAGATTCTCAAATCGAATATTCATATCTGTAATTCCTCTCACAAAAAAACGGAGGATTTGCATCCCCCCCGTATCATTAACGCCCCCCGCACTTGGGATATAGGTGGCGGAACACCTGCTGTAAAGCCTCGCACTTGGGATGGGTGGCAGAAACACCCGCTGGAACCTCTCGGTTCACTACTATTATATGCAATCCGTTAGAAAAAAAGCAACATCTATTTTCAAAAAATCTGTGGAAAAGAAGGGCAATCATGTATTTTTCCACGCCAGGGATAAGCCCCGGTTTTTTCATGTTCAAAATTCAAAATCCAACCTCAAAATTATATTCAAGAAAGGAAACTGCTCTATGAAAAGCATCACAAAAATTCTTTCCCTGTTCCTAGCTCTGACCCTGCTCCTGTCCTTCCCCGGTGGCTGTCTCCGCCGCCGAGTTGGAGAATGCAACCATCGACGAATCCCAGAACCGGCTCTCTGACCATCTACAAAGTACGATCGACCAACGCCGAAAAGGACGGCGTTTGGGATTCCAGCTATGTGTCTACCGGCGTTTATGACGAAGCCCGGGTAAACAACGTTCTGGGAGGTAATGCTTCTTCCACTCTGGGTAACGGCGAAACCGGCTACGGATATGCCATTAAGGGTGTCGAGTTTACTTATGCAAAGGTAGCTGATATTTTCCAGTACGGCGAAACCGAAGCCACCGACGGTCATGTGGAAATCCTGTACGCCGTGGACAAGGCCAAGGGTGCGGACTTCCTGAAAGCCCTGGGTCTGGCGGACGGAAAGAATCGGTACGAAAAAAGCGGACGCTCTGGATGCATCAAGTATTTTTATCAGACTGATGTGCTGATCTCCGCCCTGTCCTCCGGCCTGACTGCCAACGCCACCACCGTGAAGAACGCCATGGAGCGTTACGCTGCCACCAACGGTACGGCCATGCCCCTGACGGATTCCCATGGCAAGACCAAAGCTGAAAATCTGCCCTGGGTCTGTATCTGGTTGCAGAAACCGAAGTCCCTGAAATGGTCGTTTCCACCACCGATCCTTTCCTGGTATCCGTCCCCATGACCTCCGTCAACGGCACCAACGCCAATGACGGCGGCACCCGCTGGATTTACGATATTACCCCTGTTACCCCAAAAATCTGACCGGAATTCCCTCCCTGGAAAAGACGCTGCGGGAGGCCAAGGCTGACACTGGCAAGACGGATGATTACGCTCATACCGGCACCGCTTCCGCTGGTGACACCATCGACTACCAAATCGTTTCCACCCTGCCCAGCATTACCTCCGAGGCAACCTACCTGTCCTGCTACACCTTCATTGATACCCCCTGTCCGCTGGCCTGACCTACACCAAGGGGATGTGACCTTAGAAATCTTCTCCGATGCCGCCTGCAAGAATGCGGTGACTACCTGGAAGGAAGCAGACGGCTATTTCACCGTTTCCTATAACGATACCCAGAATGGCAAAACCGCTATGACGGTGGAAATGACTGCCAAGGGCCTGGCAGAAATCAACAATTCCCCAGGCTGTCTATACCGATGCAAGTATGGTCAATTCCGGCTTCTGTCTACCGTCCGCAAGTATACCCGTGCTAAGAAGCTGACGCCCCGGATGCTGAACGAATTGGTCAACCACATTGAGGTCCACCAAGCCGAGAAAATTAACGGTGAATGGGTCCAGAAATTGACCATCTACTACAACTGTGTCGGTGCCTTGTTAATCCCGGATACCCCGTCTATGCCGTGGTGTAACTGTCCAGAAGGGACTCGAACCCCCGACCTACTGATTCGTAGTCAGTCACTCTATCCAACTGAGCTACTGGCGCATACGCACTTCTCTCAAATGCCTGAATATAGTACCACATCTCTTAAAAAAAATGCAAGTGCTTTTTCGCTTTTTCCAACTTTTTTATCTTCCCTCCGCGCCGCCTTGACAGCTTCGGTGTTTCTGGTGTAAAATGTCCACCATAAGGAGACGCTGGATATGGATAATCTGGATTTGAATATGCTCCCCCCGAGCTGCTGCTTCCCTGTGGTATCGGGAAAACCACCGCTGCCTGCCATGGCGGGGAAACGAAAGAGCCTTACCATATCTGGCTGTCGGAAATCATGCTCCAGCAGACACGGGTGGAAGCCGTTAAAGGGCTACTACGCCCGCTTCCTCGCCGCTTTGCCCACCGTGGAGGCTCTGGCAAACTGTGATGACGACGCTCTGCACAAGCTCTGGGAGGGACTTGGCTACTACAGCCGGGTGCGGAATCTAAAAGGCGGCGCAGGTCATTCAGGAGCGCTACAACGGCCAATTTCCCAGGGAATACGATGAGGTTCTGGCGCTGCCCGGGATCGGCGAGTATACTGCGGGCGCTGTCTGCTCCATCGCCTTTGACCTCCCCGTCCCGGCTGTGGACGGCAATGTGCTGCGGGTCTTCTCCCGGCTGACGGACGACCCCTCCCCATCGATCTGCCCGCCGTGAAAGCCAGCGTCCGGGAAAGGCTTGCCGCCATTTACCCGAAAGGAGCCGGTGACTTCACGCAGGCGCTGATGGAGCTGGGTGCCACCGTCTGCGGCCCCAACCGAAAACCGGAATGCGGCAGCTGCCCTTGTCGGAAAATTTGTCTCGGATATCAGCATGGCACCGCGGAAGCCCTCCCTGTCAAGTCCCCCAAGCGGGAGCGGCGGCAGGAGGACAGAACCGTGTTCATTCTGCAATGCGACGAAAAATATGCTCTGGAAAAGCGCCCGGGCAAAGGGCTTCTCGCGGGGCTGTGGCAGTTTCCCAATGTGGCCGGACATCTGGATACAGCTCACGCGCTGGCCGAGGTGGAGCGGATGGGGCTTCGTCCACGGGAAATTCTGCGGGAGGTTTCGAGAAAGCACATTTTCACCCATATCCAGTGGAATATGAAGGGAATTTATCTGGAAGTTGCCGAAGTATCCGGCGGCTTTTCATGGTTCACGGCAGAGCAGATCGACGCGCAGGCGGCGCTGCCCACGGCGTTCCGCCTGTTTTGGGAGGAGAAAGAGAGATGTTTGATTTTCACATTCATTCCCGGGTTTCCTTTGACGGCCACGACACCGGCCGCGCCTTGGCGCAGGCGGCGCTGGACGCCGGGTTGAAGGAAATCTGCTTCACCGACCATCTGGACTATGACCCCACCGGGCAGATGGGCGACCTGACCTTCCGCACGGAGGACTACAACGCAGAATACGACCGTCTTTCGCTTCCCGGGCTGACCATCCGGCGGGGTGTGGAGTTTGGCCTTACCCGGGATAATCAGGCGCAGTTCCGGAAAGACCTTGCCCGGCGTCCCTTTGACTTTGTCCTCGGCTCCATCCATTTTGTGGACGGGCTTGACGTGTATTTTGAGCCGTTCTGGCAGGGGAAGACCGTTTATCAGGTGGAGCAGCGGTATCTGGAGGAAACGCTGGCCTGTGTTCAGGTTCATGAAGATTTCGACGTACTGGCACATCTGACCTTATATCAGCAAGCCCCCCCTGTCACCCCACACACGCGCCCCTGTCCTATGTTGCCCACCGGGAGGTCATCGACGAAATTCTCCGGGTTCTGGCTGAAAAGGGCAAGGGGCTGGAAATGAATACCAGCGGCGTTGACCGCTGCGGCGATTTTCTTCCCTCCGCCGACATTTTCCGGCGCTTCCGGGGAGCTGGGGGGCGAGATCGTCACCGTCGGCTCCGACGCCCACCGCTGCAACCGGGTGGGGCAGTATACGTTCCGCGCCTGCGACATTCTGAAAGACATTTTCGGGTACGTCTGTACCTTCGAAAACCGGCAGCCGCTGTTTCATAAGCTGTAATATGAGCGCAAAACGCCCCGGGCATCTGCCCGGGGCGTTCGGTTTTCACATTAAAGCACCCGATCTGCTTTTCTTTTCTGACCGGATCATAGCAAGCGCCATACCGGCCACAATTATGTATCCCACCAGTGAAATGGCGGATGCCTCAACGCCAAATTCGCCGCCCGTAACTGCAAATAATTTAGAGTCAAGAACGTACGTCATTACGGAATATTCATCCGCTTTTTCCCCGATGGCCAGTCCTCCGCCGATTATCACAATATTCCAGACGGCATGCCACTCCGCTGTTCCAGACGGAGCCTCTTTCGATTGCAATCAAAGGAAAACATAACACCGACCATCGTACCGGCTAGAATGACCAGCAAGCAACTGCCTACCGAAAAATTCATCCCCAGAATATGCACAAAACCAAATAATATCGAGGGGACAATAACCGCCGCCTTAATATTCCACTTTTTCTTTAATACATTCAGAATAACACCTCTGAATACCATTTCTTCAACAAATCCAGCCGCAATTCCGGTAAACGCAATGCCCGCGCTTAATGTATTGAAAATTTGCGTTCCGCTCATATTGGACGAAACGTATTGACCGCTGAACGCCAGAAGATAGATTCCTTTGACCAGGGACGGCAATAATACAGCCGTCAGAATCCATCTCTTTTAACGGCAAATTCCGGCATCCCCAGCTCCGCCATAGGCAGCTTCACAATTTTGGCGGCAAAGATTTTCAGGGAAAGCATACGCCAATCCGGCATATAAAGCCCCCGCAATTATATTGCAGACTCCGGACAGGGACTTTTATCAGGCCAAACGCGGTTGCAATGCCCTGGGCGATAAGCTGCGAAATAAGTAAAATGAATATTGCAGCAAATGAATCGCCGATGGCTTTCTTTGTACTCATTTTGCGTCCACCTCTACATCAGATACCGTAAGGGTAACGGCGATTCCCCGCATTGCACTCAGCATTTCTGAAATCGTCCGTTACATCCGTAACGCGCATACTGTTCGCGGTTGTCCCGATTTTGACCCAAAGAGGGATTTCTTTATTCAGCACAATCGGTATCTCCCGGTCAATTCTTGTCCTGCCGATCCCTGTGGATTCGTCAAATGGCGTGTCTACAGTCGGGAAGCTATACTTAACATGGCCGTTTTTCATCGATGGTATATAAATCACAGCCTGTTTCAGTCAGTCTCACAGCTATTCTCCCGGTTAACCATTCACCGTCACGATAGACCCAAATGATTTCGCAGCCGTTGTTCCGGCTCTTCCCTCCGAACCATTCATCCAGACGTCATTCTGAACAGACCCAAAAATAAGCAATCCCACTGCATAGATTTCGCAGTTTCATCAAACTATACCATATCTGCATAAATTTCAACAGCCACGGCAGGACAACCCCGCCGTGGCTGCTAATCTCTTTTATCCCTCGTGAGGTTGCGGCCATGTCTTTGTAGAAGGCCATCATTTCTTCTTCCGTGTCGAAATTGGCTACGTACATCTGGTTCGCCATGGCGCCGGAGAGGGCGTCGGGAATGCGTCCCCACATGACCATTTGCCGCCATACTTCATCATGACCTCGTAATCGTCCAGCTTGTAGCGCCGTCCGTCCCGGCGGCCGTAGAAGGCGCAGAAATGGTGCGCACCGATGGGCTTGGTGTTGCAGTCAAAGGCCACCATGTCCGCCCAGATCTTGTATACGTCGGTCTCCTGGGAGTAGTTGTACATCTCGGGGGTGTAGCCGCCGGAGGGGCGCATGTTGACCTCCAGACCGATCACGTCCCCCTTCTTGCCCAGTCCCGCCTGATCTTCGTTCAGGACGAAGAATTCCAGATGCACAAAGCGGCTCTTAACGCCGAAGGCTTTTACAGTGGCAAGTCCGGCCTTGCGGATTTTCTCCGGCAGCCCCTTCACCAGATAGTACACGGAATCGCCCTGGTGTTCACGATGTCCATGATGGACAGGGGCGTGATATTGCCGGACTCGAACAGCATCTGTCCCTTGGAATCCACGATGCCGTCGAAGGTCTGGACATAGCCGTTGACGAACTCCTCCATGATGTATACGGCGTCGTCCTTATTGCTGATGAACCACCGGACATTCTCGTCGGATTGCAGCTTGTGGTGTTGCAGGCGCCCACGCCGCTGTCCGGCTTGACCACCACGGGATAGCCCACGGTGTGGGCAAATTCCAGCGCGTCCTCCAGCCCCTCCACCAGATGATACCGGGCGGTGGGGATACCGGCCTTGGCGTAGTACTTTTTCATGCAGGACTTGAACTTGATCTTGTCCATCTCGTCCAGCTTGGGGCCGGTGGTGATGTTGAATTCGGTGCGCAGGGCCGCGTCCCGCATCAGCCAGTATTCGTTGTTGCTTTCCAGCCAGTCGATCTTGCCGTATTTAGTAGGTGAAAGAAGGCGACGGCCTTGAAGACCTCGTCGTAATTTTCCAGACTGGAAACCTTATAGTATTCGTCCAGACTGTCCCGCAGCTCCTGAAGCAGATCGTCATAGGGGCTGTCGCCGATGCCCAGCACCCGCATACCGTTATTTTTCAGCTCCCGGCAGAATTTCCAGTAGGTCATGGGGAAATTCGGGGAGATGAATATGAAGTTCTTCATGTTTCTCACTCCTTATATCTTTAGCCTAAAAACCAAGGCAGGTAGGTCTGCACCATCTTGTACCACCACGGCCAGTCGTGGTCAACGTCATAGCCCCAGTATTCAAACCGGGTGTGGATGCCCTTCTGGCAGCAGACCGTGTCCAGCCAGCGGGTGGATTCCAGCAGCTCCTCCCACGCGCCCTGACCGCAGACGATCAGGCTCTTCTGGCTGTTGTAGATGCCCTTTGTAATAGTGGTCGTCGGGCATGTTCTGCAAGTACAGACAGGGGCAGTTGGCGTACACCAGCTCGTCGCAGTAGTCGCCGAAGAACTCCTTATTGTCGTACAGGCCGGAGATGGCGAAGCAGCTGTCAAACAGGTCGGGACGGCGGTAGTAAAAGTTCGCGGCATGCATGGCGCCCATGGACGCGCCGAAGGTCATAATGCCCTGATCGTGTCCGTTGGCCATACCGGCGACGTGCCGGATATACGGCACCAGCTCATCCACGACGTAGTGGTACCACTTTTCGTGGTTCTCAATGCGCCAGCGGTTGTCCGCTCCTATGGCTGCCCAGCTTTCATTGTCGATGGTGTCAATGGAGAAGACCATGCACTTGCCGGACTCGATCCAGGGCGCCCAGTAGTCCACCATTTTGAAGGACTCAAAATCCCAGAACCGCCCTCGCCTGACAGGGAATGAAGATCACGGGCTTGCCGCAGCTGCCGTAGATTTTGAATTCCATATCCCGGTTCAGCCAGCCGCTCAATGTTTTTCGTAGCGAATTTCCATTTCTTTTCCCTCTTGCTCTCTATTAAAGTCCCAGGCACTCCATAAAGATGGGAATCTGCTTTTCCCAGCTGGCCTCCGAGTGATTGCCGCCGGGGACAATGCGGAAGGCCAGATTGACCCCGGTCAGCAGCAGATACACCGTGGAGGGATGGCCGCCTGACTTGCCACATGGTTGGCCATTTCGTTCTCCCCGTAGTCCATGTAGATGGTCGTATCCGGACGGATACGCGCCTTGGCGATCAGCTCCATCACCTTCCCGGCGCGACCCAAAGGCTTGGGGACAGGCAGGCCGCCCGCTGGAAAATCTGGTTATAGACCGCCGCGCCGTACAGCGCCATCAGGCCGCCCATGGAGGAGCCCGCGAGAATGGTATTTCGCCGGTCTGGCAGGGTGCGGAAATGCTCATCGATATATAGGGCTTCAGCTCGTTTACCATCCAGTTCATGGTGGTGCTGCCCCTGCCCCGGATCTTCCCCAGCTCGGCATTTTCAAAGGTCACAGGGGGAATACTCCGACAACCGGCAGTTGCCCTGATGGTTGCACTCCACGCCCACGATGATGAGCTGCTTTCCGGTGCGCTCCATGTAGTCGTTCATGCCCCAGGACTTGCCGAAGGTCGCGTCCTCGTCAAAGAACACGTTATGCCCGTCGAACATGTACATGACGGGATACCGCCGGTCGGGTTCTTCGTCGTAGCTTTCCGGAAGATAGATGTACGCTCTGCGGGGGTATCCCCGGACAGTCTGGGGATGGTCACATCCCATTTGATAACCATTTGTCATTTCCTCCAATAATGAAGCCGTCTTTTATTGCATATTGCCTAGTATTGATATTTTCCCTGCTTGTCAACCGCCTGCCAGGAAAAAGTGATTGCATGCCAAAAACATATGCACGCATCAAGCGGACATCTGCAAATCCGCCGCCACCATAAAAATCCTGCCTTTCTTCGGAAGGCAGGATTTTGTCTTATTACAGAAATCCGTATTGCCCGTGTCCTGGCTGTTATCGCACCAGTCCGGTTCCGGGGGGATGTAGGCCGGGTCGGGACGTCTGGGGGCATTCCGCCGTCCTTGTTCCGGTTGAAGAACAGGAAGAACGGCTCCGTCACGCTGAACACGATGCTCAGCACCAGAAACAGCACGCAGTTATTGGGGTCAAGAGACCAGAAGATATCGTACAGCGCCATGTAATAGATCACCGCGTAGGCAATGGCAACGCCTGCCAGGGGCAGACACAGCCCCAGCACGCCCACCAGCGGCCCTATCAAGGCCTGCACCATGGCCTCCTCGTCGATGCCTCCCGCAGCGCCGATCAACGCCTGCGCCACCATTCCGATTCCGCACGCGATCATCACCAGGCTCAGCACTGTGGTAATGATGTTCAGCGTCAGCAGAACCTTCCGCTTGGACTTATTCTCCCCGTTGACCACATAACGATACTGATCGGAAAGCGAACCCACGATCCACGCGCTGGCCACGGGAATCCAGGCCAGCCACGGGTGGTTCAGCCCCCGGCGCTTGGCGATGGTGTAAAGCCCCAGAGCGCTTAATACATAGGTGGCAATGCCGATCAGCGTCGGGAACGCCGCTGAAAATCCCGGACAGGAGTCCGTTCGCCAGGGCGTCACTGATATACGAATATGTGTAGGACATACAAAACCCTCCCTTTCTTTCGGTGGGGATATTTTTATCACACCAGCACGGCAAAAGCAATCCTTTTTCTTTGCCGGTCAGGATTACTTCATCAGTCTGCACACCAGCTCGGTGTAGGCATAGGGGTCGTCCAGCGGCAGTTCCGCCATGAGCTGTGCCTGATAGCACAGAAGCTTTGCGTAATCCTTTGCCTTTTTCGGGGTCTTCGGTCATAGCCTTCTGCATGGCCTGCACCGCCTCATGCTCGGGATTCAGCTCCAGCACGCGTCCGACGGGGAAAGCAAACTCGGGGTTCGCCCGCTTCATATACTTCTCCATCTCGAAGCTCATGCCCTCGGCGGGGGTCATGCACACGGGGTGGCTGCCCAGCTCGGAGGACAGCTTGACCTCCTTGACCCGGTCACCCAGCGTCTCTTTCACGAAGGTCAGCAGACCCTTCATTTCCTCGGCCTTTTCCTCTGCCTGTTTTTTTCTTCCTCGGTCTGCAAGCCCAGGTCTTCCGTAGAAACATTGCAGAAAGGACTTCTCCATATAGGTCATCAGGGTCTGGGGGACAAACTCGTCCACATCCTCGGTGAACAGCAGCACGTCATAGCCCTTCTTCGTCAGGGTGTCCACCTGAGGCAGATTGCTCAGACGCTCCTTATTTTCGCCGGGAGCATAGTAGACCTTCTCCTGACCCTCGGCCATGGCGTCCACATACTCCTTGAGGGGAGACCAGCTTGCCCTGCTTGTGGCTGTAGAACAGCAGCAGATCCTGGGTCGCTTCCTTGTGTGCGCCGTAGTCGGGAGACGGTGCCGTACTTCAGCTGACGGCCAAAGGCGGCGTAGAATTCCTCGTACTTCTCCCGGTCGTTTTCCAGCATGGCTTTCAGCTCGGACTTAATCTTCTTCTCGATGTTCCGGGCGATGATGGTCAGCTGGCGGTTGTGCTGAAGCATTTCACGGCTGATGTTCAGGGACAGGTCCTGACTGTCCACCACGCCGCGGACGAAACGGAAATGCTCGGGCAGCAGATCCTCGCAGTTGTCCATAATCAGCACGCCGCTGCTGTACAGCTGCAATCCACGCTTGTAATCGCTTCGTGTAGAAATCGTAAGGCGCCTTGCCGGGGATATACAGCAGCGCCTTGAAGAAACGTTGCCCTCCACGTTGTAGTGGATGGTGCGCAGGGGCTTATTGTAGTCGAAGAACTTGTCCCGGTAGAAGGTCTCGTACTCTTCCTCGGTAACGTCCTTCTTGTCCCGCTGCCAGATGGGCACCATGGAGTTCAGGGTCTCCATCTCGGTGTAGGACTCGTACTTGGGCGCTTTATTTTCCTCACCCTCGGCGTTCTCGTCCTTCGGCTCCTCCACGGGACGGGACTTGGTGACCTCCATCTTGATGGGGTAGCGGATATAGTCGGAATACTTGCGGATCAGGCTGCGGATCTCGTATTCTTCCAGATACTCAGCCAACGGCGCGGGCAAATCCACGTTCCTGCGCATCCTGACGGGGGAGCTGGAGCCGAGCTCCACCAACGGCTCCGTCACCATTGACCCCACCAGCGGGTCCGTCCGTTCTGAAGCAGAACCAGAACGCCTATGACGACTACACCGTCATGGACACGGTCATCATGGGTAACCAGCGCCTGTACGAAGTCATGGCAAGGAAAAGGACGCCATTTACGAAAAGCCCGATTTTTCCGATGAGGACGGCCTCCGGGCTGCCGACCTTGAAGCGGAATTCGCAGAGCTGGGCGGCTGGGAAGCGGAATCCGACGCTTCCCGGATTCTGCAGGGCCTTGGCATCGGCACGGAGCTGCATTATGAGCAGATGGCCTCCGTCGACCCCCGTCACAAGGTGAAGGTTCTGCTGGCTCAGGCGCTGTTCGGCAATCCCGACATCGTCATGCTGGACGAGCCCACCAACCACTTAGACATCCAAGCCATCGACTGGCTGGAGGATTTCCTTCTGGACTTTCCCGGCATGGTCATCGCGGTGAGCCATGACCGGCACTTCCTGAATACCGTCTGCACCAACACCGTGGACATGGACTACGGCAAAATCAAGATGTACGTGGGCAACTACGACTTCTGGTACGAGTCCTCCCAGCTGGTCCAGGCCATGCTGCGCAACAAGAACAAGCGAAGAATCAGGAAAAGATCAAAGAATTGCAGCTGTTCATTCAGCGTTTCTCCGCCAACAAGGCCAAAGCAAGCAGGCCACCGCCCGCCGCAAGCTCTTAGACAAGCTGACGGTGGAGGAAATGCCTTGCTCCTCCCGGCGTTACCCCTTCGTGGGCTTCCAGCCCGAGCGGGAGCTCGGGCAAGGACGATTCTCACGTCAAGGACATCCGTCAGAAAACCGTGGACGGCGTGAAGCTGCTGGACAAAGTGTATTTCTCCGTGAACCGCAGGGACAAGATCGCCTTTGTGGGCGAAAACGAGCTGGCCCAAGACGACCCTTTTCAAGATCGTCATGGGCGAGCTGGAGCCGGATGAGGGCAGCGTCAAGTGGGGCGTGTCCACCATCCGCAGCTACCTGCCCAAGGACAACAGCGCCTATTTTCAACGGGAATGCGACCTGAATCTGGTGTACTGGCTGGCGCAGTTCAGTATTCCCCAAGAATCCTTCCTCCGGGGCTTCCTTTCTGGGCGGATGCTCTTCTCCGGCGAGGATGTGTTCAAGCCCGTGAAGGTCCTCTCCGGCGGCGAAAAGGTCCGCTGTATGCTCTCGCCGCATGATGCTTTCGTGGTGTTGCTTGACCAGCCCACCAACCATCTGGACATGGATCCATTCAGGCGGTGAACAATCTGGAAGCCTTCCCCGGCGTGGTGCTGCTGGCCTCCCACGACCACGAGCTGCTGACCTCTACCTGTAACCGGGTCATCGCCTTCCAGCCCGACGGCACCATCATCGACAAGTACGGCACCTACGACGATTACCTCGCCTGGATGGCCGAGCGGAGACAGCAGGGCTGATTTCTATAAGCAAAACCACTGTGCCCCCATCCAGATTGCGAAAGCGGTAGCGGAAAAAGCTGGACGCCGCCGACTATTCTCTGGTGGAGGCCGTCATGCCGGGCTTCATCAACCTGAAGCTCTCCGGGGCGTTCCTGGAAACCTATCTGGAAGCCATGCGCACCGCCCCCGACTTTGGTGTTGCAAAAACCGGCGCGGGCAAGACGATTGTGGTGGACTACGGCGGCGCCAACGTGGCCAAGCCCCTGCACATCGGCCATCTGCGCCCCGCCATCATCGGCGAAGCCATGAAGCGGCTGTACACGTTCATGGGCTACAACGCCATCGGCGACGTTCATCTGGGCGACTGGGGCCTGCAAATGGGTCTGATTATCGCGGAGTGCGGGACCGTCAGCCGAATCTTCCCTATTTTGACCCGGACTTTTACGGGAGAGTACCCCACTGAGCCGCCCTTCACCCTGTCGGACTTGGAGGAGCTTTACCCCGCTGCCTCCGCCCGGAAGAAGGTGGACGAAGCCTTTCGCCCAGCGCGCCCACACCGCGACCTTTGAGTTACAGCAAGGCCGCCGGGGCTACCGGGCCATCTGGCAGCACATCATGAACGTGTCCCTGCCCGACCTGCGGCGAATCTACGACAGCCTGGACGTGCACTTTGAAAAGTGGCTGGGCGGAAAGCGATGCCGACCCCTATATCCCCGCCATGGTGGCCGATTTGAAGGCCAAGGGCCTGGCCATCCCCCGAGGGAGCGCCTGGGTCATTCCCGTGGCCGAGCCGGGAGACAAAAAGAATGCGGTTCCCCGCCTGTCATTCTGGTCAAGTCCGACGGCTCCTCCATCTACGCCACCACAGACCTTGCCACCATGGTTCAGCGGATGCAGGACTGGCACCCCGACAAGATGCTCTACGTCACCGACAAACGGCAGAACCTGCATTTTGAGCAGGTTTTCCGGGCCGCCCGGAAGGCGGCATCGTGAAGCCGGAGACGGCCTGGAACACGTTGGCCACGGCACCATGAACGGTGCTGACGGCAAGCCCTTCAAGACCCGGGACGGAATAGGTCGGCCAGCTTTCGTACGCAATGGTATCGTCATGGCCCAGGGCTGCCAGATTTCCTCGCCCACGTGAGGCGTGATGCAGGAAAGCATCTTGATGAAGCCCTCGGCGTAGGCCCTGGGGCAGGTGCCGTTCTTATAGACCTCGTTGACGAACACCATCATCTGGGCAATGGCGGTATTGAAGGCCAGGGCCTCGTAGTCCGCCGTGACCTTTTTCACGGTCTGGTGATAGATTTTCGTCAGCTTTCCGTCGTCGGTGTCGGTGATGTTCTTCTCCTCGGTGAAGAAGTTCCAGACGCGGTTGATGAACTTCTTTGCGCCCACCACGCCGGTGGTGCTCCAGGGCTTGGACACCTCCAGAGGCCCCATGAACATCTCGTAAAGCCGCAGGGTGTCGGCGCCGTACTCCCGGACGATGTCGCTGGGGTTCACCACATACTTGGGGAACCGCTTGCCCATCTTGATGCCGTTTTCGCCCAGGATCATGCCCTGATGCACCAGCTTCTTGAACGGCTCCTTTACGGGGACAGCCCCTGATCGTACAGGAAGCGGTTCCAGATCCTCGAATACATCAGGTGACCCACGGCGTGCTCGGGCCGCCAACGTACAGGTCAACGGGCATCCAGTGCTTCGCAAGCTCGGGTCGCAGAACACCTTGTCATTTTTGGGGTCGATATAGCGGAAATAATACCAGGAGGAACCGGCGCTGCCGGGCATGGTGGACGTCTCCCGGACGCCGTGAATGCCGTTACGGTTGTACTGCTTCCACTCAGTGGCGTTTTCCAGCGGCGCCTGACCGTTGCGTCCCTTGTAATCCTCCAGCTCCGGCAGGATCAGGGGCAGCTCGTCGTCGGGCAGGAAGTAGGTCTTGCCGTCGTCGGTGTACACGCACAGGGAACCGGCTCGCCCCAATATCTCTGACGGGCGAAGATCCACTCCCGGAAATGGTAGTTGACCTTTCTCCGGGCCACGCCGGCCTTTTCCAGCTTGCAGGTGATGGCCTCCTTGGCCTCCTCCACGGTAAGGCCCGTGAACTCCTCGGAGTTGATGAGCTTGCAGCCCTTGCCCAGATAATCCTGCTTCTCAAAGGCGTGCTCGGACACGTCCGCGCCGTCAATGACCTGGATCATGGGGATATTGTGGACCTGGGCGTACTCGAAATCACGCTGGTCGTGGCTGGGCACGGCCATGACCGCGCCGGTGCCGTAGCTCGCCAGAACGAAGTCACCGATGAACACTGGCACCTGCTTGCCGTTGACGGGGTTGATAGCGTACACGCCCTCCAGACGGCAGCCGGACTTGGTTTTGTTCAGCTCCGTGCGGTCCATGTCGCTCTTCTTCAGAGAATCGGCAATGTACGTTGACCTCGTCCTTGTTTTGCGATGCGGTCCATCAGGCTCTGCACGATCTTGCCGTCGGGGGCAAGCACCATGAAGGTAATGCCATAAATCGTTTCTCGATACAGGTGGTGTAGATGGAGAATTCGCCGCCGCCCACCAGCTGGAAGTCCACCTCCACACCGGTGGATTTGCCGATCCAGTTCCGCTGAATTTCCTTGGTGGATTCGGGCCAGTCGATCTCGTTGAGACCCTCCAGCAGCTTCTCGGCAAAGGCGGGCTGGTCAATGACCCACTGCATCATGTTCTTCTTGACCACCGGGATAGCCGCCCCGCTCGGACTCTTGCCGTCGATGACTTCATCGTTGGAAAGCACGGTACCCAGTTCCTCGCACCAGTTCACGGGCATTTCCACCCGCTTGGCGTAACCCGCCTCGTAGAGCTTCTTGAAGATCCACTGCGTCCACTTGTAGAAGGACGGGTCGGAGGTAGCGATCATCTTGGACCAGTCGTAATCGAAGCCAAGCTCCTTCAGCTGAGCAGAGAAAGTCTCAATGTTCTTCTGGGTAAAGCCGTTGGGATGATGGCCGGTGTATTCACGGCGTACTGCTCGGCAGGCAGGCCGAAGGAGTCGTAGCCCATGGGGTGCAGCACGTTGTAGCCCTGCATCCGCTTCATCCGGGACGATGTCCGTGGCGGTATAGCCCTCGGGGTGACCCGCATGCATGGAGGCCCACGCCGCTGGGGTAAGGGGAACATATCCAGCACATAGTATTTGGGCTTGGAGAAGTCCCACACGTCCGTATAGAAGGTGTCATGCTCCTGCCAGTATTGCTGCCATTTCTTTTCGATTTCGCTGTGATTATAGACGCTCATGGTTTTCTCGGTCCTCTACTTAAACCCCGTCGGGGTGATGATCTCGCCAAGATCGATCTTTTTCGGCATCGGCCCAAAGCCGCCCAGATCGTAGAATTGCCGGGCTTCCTCGGTGAATACATGAATGACCAGGCAGCCGTAATCCAGCAGCTCCCAGGAATTGCCCCGGTGGCCTTCCCGGCCCAGGGGGCTTCTCCCGGCTTCCTCCAGAGCGTACTCGGCGAAGTCGCAGAGCGTCCGCACATGGGGTGTTGGATGTGCCGGTGCAAATGAGGAAATAATCCGCCAGGCTGGATACCCGGTCGATCTTCAGAAGCCGCAGGCCCACGGCCTTCTTTTGCTGTCCAGAGCCTTGGCGGCAATGGCGGCCAGTTCTTTTGCAGTTTTCATGGGCATTGATTCCTTTCTATGGGGCGTTATACCCTCGTGTTCGAGTAAATAGCGCAGGGCCTCGCCGGACCGGGGAGACCTCCCGGCCCTGTTCCTTCAGGAGGGCCAGGGTGCTTCCAGACCCAGCTTCAGGGCCAGGTCGATGTTTTTTCATAAGCGGCCTTCCGGAGCTTTTCCACCCCGGGAAGTCCCGGTCTCCACATAGTCCGCCACATAAATGATTTTTCCAGCAGGGCCATGTTGGCCTCCGGCCGGTGGTGTGATAGCGGATGGCGCTGACCACGGCTTCGTTTTCCCCAAAATGCGCCCGCCACCAGGCTGCCGGTGAGGGCATGAAGGGTCTTGGGGTTTTTCCGGGAAAAATCACCGAGTATCGTACCATAAAGCCCTGCACAATGTCAACTGCAAGGGTCCGTCCAGGGCCTGGTAATGTCGTGGAGCAGGCCCGCACGGGCAGCGTCCGTCTCATCGGCCCCGTAGACCCGGGCCCGTTCCACCGCCGTCTGGCGGCAGCCGAAAATGTGGGCCACCCGCTTTTCCTTCATCAGCGGAACGACTACTTTTTCCAGTTCCGGCATGGGAAGATTTTTCCAGTTGGCATTGGCCCGTAAAGGCCATGCTCCCGGATGAAGTCCGCCACGGCCTCGTCCAGGAATTCCCCCGGCGCAGCCGAAGGCGATGAGCCGCCGCAGGTCCGAGGAGGAAATGGCCACCACGGGATTTTCCAGCACGGAAATTTTGGCTCCCATGGCCTCCAATTTGGCTTTTGCGCCTCGATGGCCTCCCGCCTCGCCCTTTTCGCCCCGGTACATCACCGCCAGAGCGGCATTTTGCAGGATGCTTTCGGCTTGCGCCAGGAATCGAAGGACAGGAACATATCCGTGCCCATGAGCAGGGTCAGTTCCGCATCCCGGTACGCTTCCCGCAGCTGGGCCACGGTCTCATAGGTATAGCTGCGGCCCTGGCGGCGCATTTCCAGGTCGCAGACCTCCAGGCCGGGCTTGTCTTTGCAGGCCAGACGCAGCATACGAAGCCGCTGCTCCGGCGTGGCGGACCCGGCAGGGATTTTTTGTGGGCGCCAGATAGTCCGGGACCATCAGCAGCCTGGTTAGCCCCAGCTTCTCCAAAGCGTAGGCTGCGCCCCTGAATGTGCCCGGTGTGGGATTGAAGGTCCCGCCATAAATGCCGATTTTCCATGTTCCTTCCTCCTGTTCTCTGTATTTCCCGGAAAACGGCTCAGTCCTTGTTCCGAAGCTGCCGCTCCCGGTCCCGTTCGATGGCCCGCTCAATGGCCTTTTCCTTAAAATAGGCGTTGCGCTGCTCCCGCTGGGCCTGAGCAGCGTGCCGCCGCCTTCCGCTGGCTTTTCCGCACCGGGTCCAGCTTGCCGGGGTCACGCTCTTCCGCTTGGCCCGGCCGGTCATGTTCCGCTCCTCCTGCTTCTTTTCGCTGAAGCGATAGAGAACGAATTTCGTGCCGATGACCGCCACGCCGTCGGCGCCGGTGGCCTCACAGAGGGCATCGCTGACCTCTCTGGGGGTCATCATGGCCCCTTCCAGCACCTTGCCCTTCACCAGTTCCCGTGCGGTGAGCTGGTTGTCCGTCTCGGCGACGACCGCCTCCGTAACGCCGCCCCCTTGCCCACGATGATGAGGGTCGTTTCCAGCGGATTGGCCTTGGCCCGCAGTTCCGCCCGTTCCTTACTTGTCAGCATAACCTGCCTCCTTCATTTTTTCATACAGTACCTTCAAGGCTCTTGCCCGGTGGGAGACCTGATTTTTCTCCTCCGGGGCCACCTCCGCCAGAGTCTTGCCCAGAGGCGGGTAATAGAAGATCGGATCGTATCCGAATCCGCCGGTGCCCGCAGGGGCACGCAGCAATTCTCCGTGGACCTCGCCACGGGCCTGAATGACCTGCCCCTCCGGGGTCATCAGGGTAATGACGCAGACGAATTGGGCCTGCCGCTGGCCGTCCGGAACATTTTCCGTGTTTTTCAGCAAAAAGCTGCAGCCGGCCCCAATCGTCCAGAGAATCGTCAAAGCCGTACCTGGCGGAATACACCCCGGCGCTCCGTTCAGGGCGTCCACGGCAATGCCGGAGTCGTCCGCCAGAGCCGGAAGGCCCGTGGCCTCCATGACGGCCTTGGCTTTCAGAAGGGAATTTTCCTCAAAGGTGGTTCCCGTTTCCTCCACGTCAATATCCACGCCCACCGATTCCAGCACCAGCTGAATATCGAACTTCTCCACGATTTTCTGAATTTCCACCAGCTTATGGGGGGTTCTTGCTGGCCAAAACCATCTTCATATTACAGCAGCGCCTCCACAAAATCCCGGCCACGAAGGGCATCAGGTCCTCCGGGCTGTTCGCCCACGCCCACCAGCTTCACCGGCAGCTGCAGGCTGTCCGCCACGGCGATGACAATGCCGCCCTTGGCGGTGCCGTCCAGCTTGGTCAGTGCGATGGCCGTCACACCGGCGATCTCCTTGAACTGCTTGGCCTGAATGAGACCGTTCTGACCGGTGGTTCCGTCCAGCACCAGCAGCACCTCCTGGGCCGCATCCGGCAGTTCCCGGTTCACGATGCGGCTGATCTTGTTCAGCTCGTTCATCAGGTTCGTCTTGTTGTGCAGCCGTCCGGCGGTGTCGATCAGGATCACGTCCACATTCCGGGCCTTGGCGGCCTGGATGCCGTCAAAGACCACGGAGGCCGGGTCCGCCCCTCATGCTGGCGGACGATATGCGCCGCGGCTGGCCTGCCCAGATCTCCAGCTGGTCTGCGGCAGCCGCCCGGAAGGTATCTCCCGCCACCAGCAGGACCTTCTTGCCCTCTTAGGTCAATTGCTGGGTCGCGAGCTTGCCGATGGTGGTAGTCTTGCCCACGCCGTTGACGCCGATGACCAGGATCACGCTGGGCCGGGTGGTCAGGTTCAGTTCCGGGTACCTACGTTCAGCATCTCCCAGGATGTCCTTCAGGGCGTCCTTGGCCTCCTCGGTGGTTTTCAGATGATCTTCCCGAACCGCGCTTGCGGAGCCGTTCCACGGCCTTGCCGGAGGTCTCTACCCCCAGGTCCGCCAGGATGAGGCTCTCCTCCAACTCGTCGTAAAAATCGTCGTCCAGTCTCGGAAAAGCCGGAAAACACCTGCCCCAGCGTATTGCTCAGAGCGTCCCGGGTCTTGGTGAGGCCCGCCTTGATCTTATCAAAAAACCCATGGTTTTCTCCTTTATTCCACGATTCCCAGATATTCTTCCATCTGATTCAGGTCCAGCCGCAGCAGCTTGGAAACGCCCTGCTCCTGCATGGTCACGCCGTAAAGACGTCGGAGGCTTCCATGGTGCCACGCCGGTGGGTGATGACGATAAACTGGGTCTTTTGGCTCAGGTTGTGCAGGTAGCTGGCGAACCGCTCCACGTTCCGGTCGTCCAGTGCGGCGTCGATTTCGTCCAGCATACAGAAGGGCGTAGGCCGGACCTTCAGAATGGCAAAGTACAGTGCAATGGCCACGAAAGGCCTTCTCCCGCCGGAGAGCAGCGTGATGGTCTTGACCTGCTTTCCGGGGCTGGACGCGAATTTCAATGCCGCAGGTCAGGCTCCGCCGGGTCCTCCAAGAGCAATGTCCCTTGCCGCCGCCGAACATTTCTTCAAAAGGTCTTGCCGAAATACTCGTTGATTTTTCCCGAATTCCGTCACGAAGATGCCGGTCATTTCCTGGGTAATGTTTCGGATGACGCTTTCCAGTTCCCGCTTGGCGGTCAGCACGTCGTCCCGCTGGGGAGGCAAGATACGTGTAGCGCTCGTTGACCCGTGCGTACTCCTCGATGGCTCCCAGATTCGGCGTTCCCAAAGCGGC